>Ga0214923_10000116_pt1 | contig 116394 bp, 111 predicted proteins | sample LL1510_MetaG_FD_177993 | JGI IMG/M metagenome (GOLD analysis project Ga0214923, IMG submission 177993) | Freshwater microbial communities from Lake Lanier, Atlanta, Georgia, United States - LL-1510 | ecosystem: Environmental > Aquatic > Freshwater > Lake | place: USA: Georgia | collected... | reverse complement strand
GCGAGGTGGGCCACGATAAAGTCAGGGGCTTCGTCCCCTACGTCGACTCCCGCCTCTGAGCACAGTGCCCAGATCTTGTCCCACAGGGAAGAGTCCACAGACTCGTCCATCTCACAGGCCTCGGCCAGGGACTCACCAAGCTTCACTTCACCGGCGGGCGGGAGCAGGACAGACATCAGGTTCCTGATGTGGGCCAGCTCGTCCTTGGTGACGTTGAGGACATAGGTGGGCTCCGGCTTCGACGACTTCTTCTTCGCTGCTTTCCGTGGGCGGGGCATCACTGCTCCTCTGTCAGGGTCTCGACGAAGAGGTCAAACGTGTCCTTGTGCTCTACCCCGGCCTTGATCTTCAAGACGCGGAGGGCTGCGTTGAGGGTCTTCATGTCCAGCTTAGTGCTGAACTCCTCGATCAGCTCCTTCTTGTCGTCGTTGAGTAGCTGGATCTCACTTTCGATGTTCTGGGCGCGTGTCATGAACTCTTTGACGAGGGCCTTGAGCTGGTTGAGCTCGTCTGGTTGCATCAGGTCTACGTTATAGTTGGCTGCTCTACGCTTTGGCATGTCTTCTTTATAGCCCCTACTTCTGCTCTTGTTCAGGTGGCGCCAGCTTCTTTATCTCTTCGGCCTTAGCGCGTAGGACCGGGACGAGGCCATGCTTCGTCACGTCGATGCCCTGCTTTTTAAGTCCCTCTTCTATCTCGTTTGCCGAGTCGGTCAGCATCTGTGCCCTGTTCTCGACAAGCGCAGCCTTGGAAATCTTGACGACTTCAGCCAGTTGTCCCTCAAGCTGCTGTATAGCAGCATCAATGCCGGCGTTTATCTGCTGCAGCCGCTCAGGTTTTAGTGAATCGCCTTGCGTCTTGGCTTTCTTTTGAACTGAATCAGTTATGCTGTCCTTGAGCCTCTTATATAGTTCAGCCCTGTCTCTCCCGTATTTTGACATGAATTCTTCTGGAGGCATCTCGAGAGCTTCTCGGACCGACCTGACGACCTCGTCCATCTTTTTGATCTCGATGGCCCGAAACTTTTTAGAGTCGGCCTGGAGGCCCTTGATAGCTTCTGGGGTCAGGGGTTTTTCAGAATTTTCTCTGATAAAAGACTCGTAATAATAATCACTGTATCCGCTCAGCTTACTTCCAGCTGTCCTAGCGGCTCCTCCGACAGCACTCGCGGCGCCTCCAACTCCTGCGTGGGCCAGCCCTGGAATATCAGCCCCCATAGAAGCCTTGGCCACCGCCCACGCGCCTGGGTTCCACATGAAGGCGACCATGTTGAGGTCCGTGTTGTTCGTCAGGGAGAAAGCGTCGTTGTAGTAGGCCTGGAACTTTGACTGCATCGACTGACGCTCGCTGTCGTGAGTCGAGAATATCTTTTCAAAGTCCGCCTTGGCGCCGAAGGCCCCCTTGACGGCAGCGAAAGCCAGCTTTGCGGCCATCTTGGCCGTGAAGAAAGTCTTGCCCAGCTCGGACACGGTGATTCCAGCGAAGTTCTTGAAGGGTCCCGTGAAGATATCGGCGGCCTTGTCGGGGTCGCCGATCATCATAGAGTTGTCCATGAACTCAGTGAGTAGCGAGGCGATGTAGGCCTCCAGCAGCTTCTTTGACATGTTGTTATGTATTCGACTGCTGAAGCGGGTTAGGACCGGGGTCGTCAGCGACGACAGCATTGCGCAGGGCCTCGAGGAGGAACGGCTTTAGCATGTCGTCTGTCACCTCTTCAGGCTGCAGGCCGAGGGAGTCAGCCACCTTGGTTACCATGTGCGGAGTCACAGTCACTTCTATCCTGTTGTGCATGCGAGCATACTATACACAGGCTGTGGGTTGGTTACTTGGCCTTGATAGGAGTCGGGACCCTTGCCGGAGCCGCCGCGGCCTCAGGCGACTCTTCCTGCTCGGGAGCGCCGGGCTTCGACGGCATCACGATAGTAGGCTTGATCTCCCGCTTCAGCCTCACCTTCTGCATCTGGATCGACGGGGCTGGGTCTGCCGGCTCTGTGGCGCTCTGGCCCTCGACCTCCCCCGACATGATCTGCGACACCCCCTTCAGGAAGGCGAACAGGGCGACCCTCTCTGGCGGCTTGAGGGAGCTGATGTAGTCTGTCAGGGACGACTTGATGTTTGGGTCCTTGAACGACCTGCCGGCCCTGATCGTGTTGAGCTTGTCGATCACCTTGTCGGCCGAGATGTCGCCCTTCTTCATGGCGACGATGTCGCTAGCCTTGCCGGTCTTCGGCTGGGGTGTCTCCGCTGGCTTGTCAGGCTGGGGGGCTTCAGCGGGCGCCTGGGCTGGAGGCGTCGCTTCTCCCGTCTCGTCGGCCTCTAGCAGGACGACATAACCGCGCAGCTCTCTTAACGACTTCATCACCCGACACGCGTCCTGTTGATGGGTAGCTCGCGGTAGCGCCTAACGTACTCGCGCTGCGGAGTCTCCTGCTCTAGCTGTTGCTTCTTGGCGGCGGCGGAGGCCTGCTTCTCGAGTAGGTCATCCATGAACTTATCGAAGTTTATGTCCTGCATCGGTACTATGTATTGCACTCAAACGTCAGGACGACATCACAAAATGTGGCTTCTTGCCTGACGTTGACGTCGCAGGCCACCAGGCTGTGCCTTTGCAGGCTGAAGCTCTGGGAGACAGGGCCGTCTAAGGCCAGCAAGGCGTAGGGTGTCGCGCCCACCTTGGACAGGACGCCGCTGACGTCAGCAGACCGCATGACGAGGCTGACGACATAAGAGCTGGCGCCATGTGCCGCCCTCTTGAGGCCTAGCAGCATCGCAGTCACTGACGCGTTGACGTCTGGCTCGGCTATGAGGGAGGCCACTATCAAGGCCTCGTCTCCGCCGTCCAGCTTGTCGACGAGCGAGCTGCTCATCATCTCCTTAGGCTCTGGAAAGTTCACTTAGCTATCTCAGAAAATATCATGTCGGCAGCGTGTGTGTACTCCCTGTCGAGCTCTGTCACCCGGCGCTCTGTGGCCGACCCCATGTGAGTCGTCACAGAGACAGCGACGCTGTCCTCCCTGACCACGATGACAGCGTTGTGTCCCTTCTCCTGTTCGTAGCTGAGGAGCCTGAAGAGGAACGTGTTCCTGCCAATCACATCGTCAAACTTGAAAGTCTTCTTGAGGCTTCCGTCTATGGGACGCCATACGTCGGCCGGGAGGATAGGCAACTTCTGCCGCGTCGCCTTGATAGGCAACGCAGGCCTCAAGGTGCCCCTCGAGGCCTGCTGTACTATTTCCTCGTTAAGGAGGAGCAGCCTGTTCATTCAGCTTACACACGCCTTCTTAGACGGCTTGGAAGCGGCGAAGACCCTGCGCTCCTCTGCCTCTCTTCTTTTTTGTCATCTAAGAATTTTAAGAAGATGTTTCTGGCGTCTAGCATGGCATCTGAGTATTTTTGAAAAGATTTTTCAGAAATACCAAGAGACTTTAAGGCCTCAGCCTTGACGGTAGGATCCACCAAACACTTCTGCAAAATCATCTCCTTGAATTGCGGCATCCATTTTTCATTTAACAGCGATGAAATAAAATCAATTCTTTCATCATCCTCATCATCCCATTCTTGCTGGGACTCTATAAATATCTTCGCGACTTCATCATCTACTCCCGTCATATTCACGATAGCGGGTATTGCTTCTTCCGGTTCTTTTTCAAGAATATCCAAAAAATCAGCTATGAGCTGCAGTTTCTCATTTCTGTCATCTTTGTCCTTAAAGTACTTAAAGACTGCTTTTTTTAGCTCTTCTCCATCTTTGGCTAAAATTTCTTTGAGAATATTCAAAGGAATATCATTGTTGGCGGCAAGCCTACTTAAGACAGCGTTGATAGCAGAATCATAAAACTCATATGCATCTTCAGCTGCTTCCTCTGACATGGCGTCGAACGCTTCTTTAAATTCGCTTGTATTAAGCAGGACTTTGAGGCTGTCACGTGCAGCCTTCACGACTGCCTCATCAGGCTCTTCAGATTCAATCATTTCCTCAATTCGCTTAGCGTCGGCGGCACTTACACCTGATTTCTTTTGAGCTACCCAAGACAGCACAATGTCTAGATCATCTTTTGAAATCCTAGGATAGCCTTGCGCTTTTTCATGCGCCTCTCTGTTAGCGAAATCATTCACATCACGCTCATCATAGTCTGACTGTGCTGCCAGTATTTTCATACCTGCCTCATACTTTTCGTACGCAGCCTTCGCAGTCTTGTCGACCATGCCTAGAGAACCTGGGTCTCCGCCCGCCCTCAAAAGAAGGGAGACGTACTTGACCTTGAGCTCACCCATCAGGTTTTTCTTGATGTCGTCAGGGCTGATGTCATCAACTGCTTCTTCAGCTAGTTTTGTACCTAGCTTTTTTTGAAGCCACTTCACGTCAGCTTCATACTCCTCACGCCCGTACTTAAACGGCTCTCCAGGCTTTATACGTGTTTCAACGTCTTCCTCACTGCGTGTTGGCTTTGGTTTTGCTCCTGATACACCAGCAGGAACTACTACGCTTCCGCCACCCATCAGTCTTGAAGCTAAAATATCTGAGATCTGGGTGTCGTCTGGAAGACTTGAAGGAACTCCTGCGATTCCTTGGCTGCGCAGCTCGCCTGCGGTGATCTCGCTGAGGACTCTTCTCACGTGCTTCCTGATCGCTTCTTCAACCCTGTTCGCTTTTTTCATTTCTTCCTCACTCTTTCGAAGAGCCTTTTTAACTATGTCGTACACATCTCCTGGTGGGAGACGCGTCCCCTGAACTAAACTCTTGAGCGCCGCCTCGAGCTCTCGAGACGACTGGGGCTCAAAGTCAAGGTTTGTTGGGTCCGTTAGCGGGGCCTGTGGGTCTACTACTGGGTTGACACTGACAGGCGTGTCGCCCCACTGCGAGACACCAAAAACTTTCTCTCTGATGAGCTTGGCCACCCTACGCTCCGAACTTCGCGTCAGTGAACCTGCGGCCAAAGTACAGGGCGAAAGTCGTCCCGAGGTAGGCTGCGCAAGATGACGGGTCAAAGGGCCTAAGAGAGACGCCACCGACTGTCTGCACAGTCGACAGGGCGTAGGCGGCTGTCGTCACGAAGAAGGAGACAGTGGCGAAGGTCAGCGTTGCAGAGCTCTTTCCTGAGTTGTCCTTCAGCCAGAACCAGGCAGGACCCGGCGCTGGGGGCTGTGGTACGTCAGGACTTACGACCTTTGTGCTTGTGTCTCCGTCTGCCATTGTTCCACTAAGTATGCTAGGACCTCAACGTCCTATCTTGTTGACGAAAGATGTTACCAAGACGCCGGCTACTGTCCCTCCGACAGCGGACAGGCCGACCCACAGTGGCGTCCATTTCGCTGCGTCATGGGCCGCGTCTAGCTGGGCCGCCAGGGCCTTGTTAGCGTTAACGGCAGCCTCGACCTGGGTCTGCATGACAGCTGCGTCCTGCTTGGCAGACGTGGCCGCGCTGTCGAGACGCAGCTTGCACTTGGCGTCGACCTCTTCCTGCACCCTCTTCACCTCAGCCGCTATCAGGTCTGGGACGGCCTGCTTGTCAGCCATGACGCGGGCAGCGTCCTGGGGCGTCAATAGGACGCCACCATAAGGGGCCGGCTCACCCTTCTGGACAGGAGTAGCTTCACCCCAGGCTGGGGCCTGGGCTGTGACGACAGATGCGATGACAGCCCAGGCGACATTACGGTGAAAACGCATCACAGCCCCATGGTCCTAGAGAACTCCCTGGCGAGCCCAGGGATGTTGTTGTCGTACGTCTTTAGGATAGAGGCGGCGGCCCCCGACTTCCTAGCCTCTATGTCTGCGATCTCCTTGGCGTGGTCGGCGGCCACCCTGCGCATCTTCTCCTCAAAGTCGGCGAGGGCCCTCGTCCTCTCGTCGTTAAGGGCCTGGACCTGCTGGCGGAGGTCCTGTAGCGACTTCTCGTTCTTGTCTGTCAGGTCTGCCACCACCTTTCCGGGTTGCGGTGTAGGACGACGCAGTACGAAGGCTAACAGCACTACGAGGAGGATGTTGACGCCCACTGAGGCCTGGAGCAACCTGTTGCAGGGCGGCATTAGTTTGGCTTGCTCTCCCGCGTCGACCTGTCGATCAACGAGAACGAAGATCGGTGGCAGTCGCTCATCGCGTCTATGATGCGCTCCTGCTGCTCGGCCGCGACCACGATGAGAGTGTTGTGCTCGTTGAGGACGGCTTTGATGGCCTCTAAGACCTTAGTCATGTCGCTGACCTTCCTACGCAGGACAGCAATCTCAGCCTGCGCCTCCTGGGCGGACATGACAGCCCTCACGAGGGAGATGAAACGCTTAAGCATTGTCGTCAGGGCTCTCATCGTTATTTATCAGGTCGTAGAGGGACCCTTTGTCCTCGTCGCTTAGCTCTACTATCCTGTCAGATTTAACCCTCGGAGCGGGCTTGTGTAAACGTAGGCTTTGTAGTATGTAGCTGTCGACGATGCCGTTGGCGCGCTTGTCTCCCTCGACGAGGCGTCTTACAAACTCTTCTACGACTTCTTGGATTGTGACGCCCCTCTGGAAGGTCCAGACTCGGAGGGCCGTGTGAAGCTCCCTCGTGAGCCTGAGGGTGACCGGCTTCTTCTCCCTTAAGATGTCCTTGCTGAGGACGGCGCTGTCGACCTTCTCTTCCATGGAGCGTTACTCTGACCCCTTGCCGGCCCTCGCTGCTGACGGAGCTTGGTACTTGTCCTGCCTGTCTACGTCTGTGACGCCGACCTCCACGTCGAATGTGTCCCTCATGACTGATGCGAAGTCGGACGCGGCCCTCTCGTCGTACTTCTTGGCGATGTAGTCCTGCGCCCTCCTGACGAGGGTGTCCCTGACGTCGAGCAGGGAATCGTAGTTGTCTATGAGGCGGACGACGGAGCCGGCGAACTCTTGCATGTCAATGTCGTCAGCCGTGCCCTTTGGGGCGTCAGGCGACTCTTCCGCGTCGTCGTCGGCCTCAGACAGCACGCGACGCGTCATGGACCGAAAGTCAAGGGCCTCGTTCTTGGCACTGCGTGCCTCTTTCTCGTAAGAGATGAGGAGCCTGTCTACCTGGGCGTCTAGGGACGTGCTGCCCTTATTTTCAGGACCCTTCAACGGGCCGGCCTCTGCGATGAAGTACTCCCGCAGGAATTGCCTAAAGTCGTCGCGGCGCATCGCTTACCTCAGGGCCTCGATTAGCTTCTCGACCTTCTGGAAGCGGTCGTCTATCACCTTCCAGTTAAGCTCCTCCATCATCTTGACGACGTAATCCTGCTTCTTGTTTGGGTAGTCTGTGTACGACGCGTGGTCCCAGACGTCTAGGACGATGACCGGGAAGAACCCGACCATGACGTTCTGCGAGTGTAGGTCGATGACAGCGTTGACGAATCGTTTCAGGTAGGCGCTGTAGCCACAGACAGCCCAGCCCTGGTTGGCCGACAGGGCGCAAGCTATGAAGTCGTGCTGCCAGTCGTCGAAAGTTCCGAAGTCACGCTGCAGCCTGATGTACGGCATCGAGTCCATGTAGACCTGCGAGCCTGGGTCGAAGCAGTTAGAGAAGTGCAGCTCGTGGAGGTAGACCGCGTTGGCATTGTAGGCCTCGTCTAGCTTCAGCGTCCTAAACTGCGAGTGTCGCGGGTTCGCCTGGTCACGTTCGACAGCGTCGAGCTCAGACGACACCTTGTTGAGGGACTCTACGTACCCCTTGTAGAGGGCTGCGTGAGCCTCCTTAGACTTGCTGGAGACTGAGTCGGACAGCTGCTTGAACTGCTTTGGCTCTGCCACGTAGGCCTCTGACAGGCCTGAGGCCACAACGGTCTTGCTGACAGCCTCCCTGACTATCGAATCAAGGTCTACGTTTATGTTTTTATTCATTAGCCTAGCCTCTGCGTGCTGCTGACGCTTGTTTTAGACATTACCTGCCTGTTACCAAAAGGGTCAGACAGGACGACATCGTTACCCATGATATCGTCGATGTACCTCTCGTTGCCCTCTTTATCGACTACCCTTAGCTCGTCAGGTGACCCGTGGCTCAGCACGTCTACCGATATCTTTGGCTTTGGCTTCTTGCCGCCCTTGCGGGCCTTGCCCTTCTTCATCTCGTTTAAGTCGTTGTTCCAGACCTCTAAGAGGCTGAGGTGGTCTGAGTAGTGGTCTCTCATGGCGTTAGGTATTAAGTATTCGACTCAAACTAAGCCGGGCTGCGTCAGGCGCCATTAGTCTTCATGTCGAAGACGACAGGGTAGTGTGAGGCACACCTAGGCTCGTACATCTCGGACCCGCCCACTTCAATCTCGTCACCGCCGACGTGCTTCTTGTGGGTGAAGTGAGCGTCCCTGCCACAGACCGTGCAGACAGCTGTCAGCTTGTGGACCTGCGTGGCCCACGGCATCATCTTCTCCATCTCGACGAAAGGCTTGCCTGCGGCGGACATGTCGAGGCTCGATACAATGATGGTGAAGCCTAGCTTGTACAGGTAGACGAGCACGTCGGAGACGCCACTGATCATGAAGGCTTCGTCGACAGCCACGACGTGGGGCTCCTCGTTGATGTCAGCCAGGTACCTCAGGATGTCAGTGCCAAGCGTGACACACCTAGCGGGAACCGAGACACCTCCGTGTGTCACCACAGAGTCAGAGTTGTACCTGTCGTCGATGACCGGCTTGAAGAGCTCGATCCTCTTCTTCTGGTACTTAAACCTCTCTAGCGACAGGATTAGCGAAGACGTCTTGGCCGCGAACATCGGGCCCGTAAAGATGATAAACTCTGGGTTGGCTAGCATGTCTTGGGCGTACCGTACACCATCGTGTGACTCTGTTTTGCCTAGAGTTACAGCCGCGTGCCGAGGAAGAGCTCCCTGTTGTCGGCGGCCCACCTGATAGTGTCGTCCAGGCCCGGCCAGAACTCCTTGACGACCCTGTAGCCCAGGACCGACGCTGACCTACGAATGTCAGCCTGCGTGTGCATCACGTCACCAGGCCTCCTCGGCGCTGAATGGCTCTGGGCCCAGGGGAAGACTGCCAGCAGGTACTCTAGGATCTCGTTGTTTGTGACGCGGTGGCCTGTGCCTACGTTGAAAGCCTCACCCATCAGAGGTCCCCTGTGCTCAGCCGCCAGGACAAGGGCTGACACGACGTTGTCGACATGGACCATGTCGCGTGACTGGTCGCCCTCGCCGTCTGACCGCATTGAGACCCCAGAGTGTATCGCGTGGAGCCAAGCGCTGACAGCTGTGGAGTAAGGAGAGCCGCCCCGCTGGTTTGGGCCAAAGACGTTAAAGAAACGTAGGCAAGCAGAGTCTAGGCGGTAGAGGCGCCAGAACAGCCTGAGGTAGTCTTCCACGACCAGCTTCTGGAGGCCGTAGGGCGACTGTGGGTCTTTCATGGAAGACTCTTGGGCAGGCAGCGTGGGGGAGTCGCCGTACACAGCTGAACTTGAGGCGAAGACGAGCCTGCCTACCCTACCGCGGCAGGCCTCCATCAGCCTAAGAGACTTCGAGACATTCGTCTCATTCGTGTCGAATGGACGCTCGACAGAGTGCGAGACCCGTGGTTGGGCAGCTAGGTGGAAGACTGTATCATAAGCGCCGCCCTCGACCTCTCGAAGCACTTGGCCGTCAGAGAAGTCAGCCCTGACGAACTCGACTCCACCGGGCAGGAACCTTTGGTCGCCGCTGGACAGGTCATCCACACCGGTGACACGCCACCCGAGGCGGGCACACTCAGCTGCAAGGTTTGATCCAATGAACCCAGCGACCCCAGTTATTAGGACACTACGATGCATGCCTAACAACATACTGCGCTGTCGACAATTATACACAATACTTAGGAGGCATGAAAACACTATTCAACGCCCTCGCTTCGCTCATGCCTGCAAGGAAGGGCAGCGTCGTCGACGTCACCGTGCCCACCATCAACGTTATCAACAAGTCAACGCAGGTGAATGACGCTAACTTTCAGCTCATGGTAGAGGCCGTTACGACTCAGCTCAACCAGCAAGTTGCTCCGATGTGGCTCCGCGGCACTTGGAAAATTGTGACAAACCAGCCCGACACAGTCGGCTACCCCATCGTAATCCTTGACAGCCCAGACCAGGCGGGGGTCCTCGGCTACCACACAGAGTCGCCCGGCGGCAAGGTGTGGGGCCGCGTCTTCGTCAACCCTGTGCTAAAAAACAACGGGACGCTCCTCAGCGGAGCCCTGTCGGTGTCAGCGGTCTTGTCACACGAAGTGATCGAAGCCTACTGTGACCCTAACGTCAACCTATGGGCCGACATGGGTAACAGCAAGATGGTAGCCTTCGAGGCGTGCGACCCGGTAGAGAACGACTTCTACCAGGTGACGACCAAGAACGGAACGAAAGTGTCTGTCTCAAATTTCGTGTTGCCAGCGTGGTTTGACTCCTACGCGAGCTTAAGCGCAAAGTTCGACTGGCTGGCTGTCGTAGCAAAGCCCCTGACAATGAGCAAGGGCGGTTACATGGTCGTCCTCGACACGAAGACGGACAAGGTGACAAACGTCTTCGGGTCTATGGAGTCAGAGAGGCTCCACAACCTCCGCCAGGACCCGCATCCAGCCGCTAGGTCGGCAAGGAAGGCAAGCAGCGCGAGTAAGCGTCAGTAACCTGTCTTGACAGCGTCCACGAGAAGAGAGGAACATTTCCTCTTGAAGAAATTCTCTATATCGCCCTGGGTGAGGACATCCTTTCCCAGGGCGGAAGACAGCATGCCAGCGACCTCTGCACTTTTCAAGAGAAAATCCATACAGTCTTGATGTGCAGTCAGCAAGCCATCTAGGTTAAAGTCTGCCCTAAACCCAGGGCCAGGCGTGACTTGCAAAGTGTCATCATCTCCGGAGACAACTACGTCAGACCGACCAGCGTACTTGTTCCACACATTCATCGCTGATGAAGACGTCTTCTCGCCGCGGACGAGGGACTTCCCGGTCAGCTTCATGGCTACGTCGTACAAGAAAGATCCGTAGCCACGCTCGCTAGACCAAACGTGCGATACTCTCAGTGAGTCTGATCCAAAGGGTTCAAGCTCCAAAGCAGCCACAACACAGCTGGTGAAAGCGAATGTGGCAGACCTTTCTGGCGCCATTATCTTACGGGAGGCGTGGAACCTCAGCTCTTTCTTCAGGTCACTAGGCGCGTACAGCACAAACATGGCGTCATCAGGAACGAAGAGAGCCAACCCCTGCATCTCGCTCGGGTGCTTCATGGCCTCTCGTACCAGCCTTCTCAGCTCGCCTACTCTTATCTTCATGCCCTTAACTATTTCGACATCATAGCGACGCCCGTAAGGGACACCAGGAAACCCGTCACCTGCAGCGGCGTCAGCCTGTCTCCTAGCAGGACGAAGGCCGCCACGTAAGACGCTGTGTACAGCACGTCAAAGACGGCAGGCAGCAGGCTCAGGTTGGTCGACGTCCGCGACGTCAATCCCCACAGGAGCCCTGACGCCAGGCTCGGAAAGATAGTGACCCAAACGGAGGCCACGCCACGGTTGATGAGCTTTGTAATGCAGCCCCCCTCCTAGGCCTACGAGAATTAGGAGGGAGAGCAGTCCAAGAGACCTCATTGAGCGCCCTTCTAATATTCCTAGGGTCAGCCAGGTGGCTTAGAAGGGCCGTAGTTGTCAGCTGCCCAGCCGCCCCCCTTGAGCGTGAAAGTGGTTCCCTTCGAGATGAGGCGGGTCGTCGTCCAGACGAGACAGCTAGGGCAGTTAGCTCCCGGCTCGGCCTTGATCGACTGGCTCACCTCGAACTCACCGCTACAGCACAGGCACTTGTACTCGTACGTCGGCATCGGCTTCTCCTCAATTTTCTAGGTCAATCTCACGGAGCTTCCACATGTTGGTGCTGGCCCCGAAGTCGTTCTTGTCCACCTCCGAGAGGCACAGGCAGTACTGCTGCAGCTGTCTCTTGCCGTCCCAGCCCCAGCACATGAGACGTGTCAGCTTTCCAGTGGGACCAAGCGCCTCCAGCATCAGGTACTGCTTGCCGTTCTTGGTCACCTTCGGTGTGGCAGACTTGGCCAGGAACCAGTAGATGTCCTTGCCGTCCCAGTCGTCGATGGACCTGACGCCCTTGTCGCGGAGCTTGGCCAGCAGCTCTGGCCGGACGATGGTGGCGACGTTAGCCGAGCCAGAGCACTGCACAGTGTGCTCTACCTTCTCGGCGAGGGTCCAGTCCGGCATGTCCTTGCAGGCCTGCGCCAGCTCATAGAACCGCTTCCTACCAGCGAAGGGGTCCCGCTTCAGGGTCTTCTTGATGGCGTCGTTATTTTCCACGATGACGTGGTAGGCCTGCCTGTAGTTGTCAAAGACCTTGCCCTCGCCGACGAGGCCCAGAGAGGTGAGGGCGTTCATCTTGATGAGAGCCTCCAGCGCCCTCTTGTTGAACTTTGAGTGGCGCCAGGACCCGTCATCGTTCCACAGCATGTCGTCCACGGACCTGTATGGACGATTTGCGAGGATCTCTTCCACGGCAGAGTCCCCCACCCCCTTCAGGGAAGACAGGGGCGGGACGAAAGCCCGCAGCTCCTCGGACCAGGTCCACGTCGACGACGAGTAGTTGACGTCCGGCGGGGCGATCTCGTAGCCCATGCCCTTGATCTCGGAGAAGAGGACGGCCAGGCCCTCGATGTCGTTCTCAGACTGGAGGCAGGTGGCCAGCCAGTCTGTCTCGTAGTGGGTCATGAGCCAGGCGCCGTAGTAGGAGTCGATTGCGTAGGCGATGGCGTGGGAGTTGGACGTCAGCACCCCATTGGCCAGGTAGAACTGGTGGTCGGGGTGGTCGACCTCCAGGTCGTAGGTCTGGTGTTTACCTACGTACTTGATATCAAGTATCTTCGCCACGCTTTACCTCATATTCCTTTCCAATCCTAAAGACACCTGGTTTTGGGTCGCTCAAAATATCAAACAAACTCTTGACACACGTTTCTGAGAATTTTTTACCAACGAACTGGTCATAGCTTATTCTAAGCAGGGTCCACCCATGTTCGATAATGTGCCTGTCAAGGGCCTCATCTTGCTCTCTCGTTTTCTTGAGAGTCCCATTGAAGTCCCTGAAGTGACGAACTCCATCGAACTCGACATACACGCGACGAGACTTGTCCCCAAAGTCGACTTGTTTTCTCTTCGAGAGAGACGAGAATTGATTGGACTTGACGCACTGAGAATATTTGAAGTCGTATCCTTCGATTCCCGACAGGAGGATTTGTAGAACTTTTTCAGGCGCTGTCTGGCGGACGTCACCATTCAACTTTTCAAGAGCGCCGATCATCGGCATCACACATTTCTCGTAAAAGTCTTCAAAGTTCTGTTGGCGCCACATCCTCAGGTTATGAGTTCGACGAGCGATGATCTCAGGGCGTCTTGAAGTCTCTTTGGCGACCTCTGACGACCGCAGTCGACTTTCAGGCCTCCTGTTCAAGTCAGACATATTCTTTCTTCTCGCCTCGATCGCCTTCTGGGAGGCGAGGATTCCGGCGGACTTCGCTGGTCCGGTGGCGGCGAATCTCTCTGTCAGGTCTTCGCCCCTTTCTCGGGCCCTCTTGATCCAATCGTAGTTACCTGTCGACCCATAGTTGCGTGAGGAGTTTTCGCAGATAAGGCGACCGTGCTTCGACTGATAGTCTTCCTTAGAGACGCCGTGCACAAGCCTCACGTGCTGCGTGATCTTCATCCCAACGAAGTCGCACAGAGCGCATTGCACGTAGTGGATCCCACTTACACCTTGCGGGAAACACAGGGCCAAATGCTCAGACACAGAGATGCCATTTTTCACGTGCCCCACATTACGTCCGCATCGAGTGCAACGATACGTATAATTCATCTTGATGTCACGATTTCCAGGTCCATCTGGACAATCGTCTTCAGGGGCAGCATCCTGCCGCATTTTGTCCTGAACTTGTGGTCCAACGTGCATGTCACTTTTTCTCCTGTGTCAAGTGTGATCTCAAAGAGGTCGAGAACGCCGTGGTCGTGCTTTTCGACGACGGCAGTCCTAAGGTTTTCGCCAGTCTTCTCGTCGCGGGTCATGACCATGTCTCCCGGCATGACGTCTTCGATCGCCAGGTCCATCTCATTTCCATCTCTAATAATATTCACCTTCTGAAGAAAGTACAAACTTTTGTTAAATCCGTAGAGTGAGAAGAATGAGATCTTATCGAATAGCTCCTTGGCCTTGTCGCGGTCCATCCCACTGACCTCGACGCAGCCCTCGACGAACTTCTTCTCCAGGGACTCTTTCTCTTCTGACTTCTTACCGAGGCTGGTCAGGTCCTTCTTGACCAGCGTCTTTCGCATCTTGTCGGAGTCGCCCGGCGAGAAGCCGGCCAGCTTCTGGGCCAGCATCATGAACTGTTCCTGGAAGGCGATGAAGCCGTACGTGGTGCCCAGGACATCTTTGATGACAGGGTGGTCATACCGGGCCTTAGAGGCGTCCTGCTTCGCAGCGACGTACTTCTTGTGGACGTTTGCCTTTAGGGGGCCCGGGCGGTAGATGGCTGTGACGACACCGATGTCCTCGATGGAGGAGGGCTGGACCTCGTGGCAGAACTTCCTGGCTCCGTCGCTGGTGAACTGGAAGATGCCCGTCCACCTGTCGTTGCGATAGACGTGTTCGAAGACGCGATCGTCGCTGGGCTCGACGTACCGGCAGTTGAGCTTGTCGTCATAGAACTTCTTGATGTCCTCGAACTTGGGCTCGTGGCCCAGCTCTCTGCGGAGGATCCTGGCGATGCAGTCCTCCACCATCTTCATCTGCTTGATGCCGAGGAAGTCGAACTTGAGGAATCCGTTCTCCTCTAGGTTTCGGATGTTGACACCCTCTGTCCACGGGGTCTGGAGCTCTCCGCGAACAGTGATGAGAGGCATGTGCTGCTCCAGCTGTGGGCAGATAAGGACGCCTCCAGCGTGGCGGCCGACTGACCTGTTCATCATGAACAGCGTCCGGATCTTCTCCTCCACGTGCGGGTACTTCGCCATGAAGTTCCTGTAGTTCTCGGAGTGCTCCAGGCAGTCCTCGTGCTTCAGGACGAACATGGACTTCTCCATGTTCGGGTCGCGTGACTTCATCTCGACCTCGCGCTCCAGCGGCCCAGTCATGGCGTTGACCTCCTCGAATGGCACGCCGTAGAACTTAGAGACGTCCTTGACGAGCGACTTTAGCTTCAGCGTGTTGAAGTTGGACACAGGCACCACCGCGTCATTGCCAAAGATCTCACGAGCCGCCTCGATCAGCTTGTCACGATCGCCGACGTCAGTATCGATATCCGGAAATCCAGCCCTGTGGCGGCCCATGAACCTCTCCCACAGCAAGTCGTACTTCAGCGGGTCAACGTGAGTGATACCGAGGAGGTAGTTGACCAGGGACCCGGCTCCTGAGCCTCGGCCGCTGCCTGGAAGGGTCCTATTCTCTGCGAGCTTAAAGACCTTCTGGAGTGTCAGGAAGTAGTCCTCAGACTTCAAGTACTTGATGTCGTCTAGCTCCATCTTGGCACGAGCGACGTACTCTGGCTTCTGGTCTAGGCCCTCCGCCCTGAGGCCCTCTTTGACGAGGTCGACGAGCTGGGAGAACCCCGTCTTCTCAGGGGTGCTAAACGTCGGAAGCTTCGCAGAAGGGTCGAACCAGATCTCCTCGCACAGGTCCCACGCCACATCGTGGCCATTTTCCATGGACGTCCTGACGATGTCCTCGGTGCCCTGGTACCAAAGGAACAGCTCCCTGCGAGACAGGTACTCGTCCCACATCTGCTGGGCGTTCTTGGGGTAGAGCTCTGCCTTCAGCTCCTCCTTCTTTGGAAGTGGCTTTGGCTCTGAGCCAATCTTCATCCGCCCCGGCTGTAGCTGGCGGTAGATCTCTCGAGCCTCCCACAGCTCTGGCTCCGGGTAGTGTGAGTCTGCCGTAGAGATCAACCTGCACCCAGTCGCCCTGGACGTCTCGATCAGCATCCTGTTGGTCAGGTCCTGGGCAGACAGCTTGTTGAACTGCAGCTCAAGGAAGAAGTTCTCGTGCCCGACGCAGTCTACGAATCTGTCGACCATGTTCTCTAGGCGATTACGGATCCTGCTCCTGACGGCGTCGTCATCGACGAGCTCAGGCGTCAGCTCGGCGAACTTCTTGTCTACGAACTCGCCATAAATTAGCCCGGAGGGGTATCCCCCGACGCAGTTATGAACAACCATGCCATTTGCAAAAAAATTATGGTTGTCCTCGACGGTGATATCATATACATCTTCTGTGTAATCAAGATCTTCTACTTCAATAACGTCAATGAACTTGTGGTTTGTCATATTTCTCTTATGAAAGAAACTCAATCATTTTTTGAAGTGACAATTCTTTGTCGGCGTGCCAATCGATTTCCCAAATTACCAGCACTTGATATCCAAAGTTTTTGGCGTATTCAGATTTCTCAATATCTCGAGCATGCACTGCGGCTGCTGTCAGACCATTGCATACTATCATGTCGTCTTTTGGATATACACGAGAGTCTGCGTGCCAATATGTTCCATTAACCTCAATGATCTTCTTCTTTTCAAGATCGCAGATGTCATAAACAAATTGCCAGTTAATGGCGTGCTGTTGCTTAAGAGAACGAGAAATTCTAGATTGCAGTTGTTCAAAAATATCTTGCTCGAGTTTAGATACAAACTTTTTGTCCTGAGCAGCACATGTCGCTGTCCCTCCTCGTACGTGCAGTGCTGTTGCCTTTTCTTGAGCCTGTTCTTCAGAGAAACCCTTACGTTTCCAAAACTCAACAGTGAAAGGTGAACATGATCTTTTGAACTCTCTGGCCTTTAGTTGGGCGTCGGCAGGTGAAAATCCCAAATCAATCCAGTGTTGAGTTGTTTGTTTAGGATTATAATGAGCTTTCTTTTTTCTAACAGCGTGAGTATTTGATGCCCATTCTCGCTGCTGTGCGACAGCGAGTTGTTTAACTTCTTCTTCTGACTTATCAAGATGACGAAAACGTATCTTCCACCATTGCGGCATTGCGAGATGCCGAACGTGTTGTTCTTTACTGTATGGAACTATGTCCCTTAGCATTTTTACTAGACGATTATCGTTCAGAAGCAAAACGTTTCTTTTCTGCAGATCATTGAAATCATCAACAATTTGATGTCGAAACAAAGAGATGACTTGGCGAGGTGTACAACAACTTTCGTACAAATCGAAAATTTCTTTTTCTGATTTCCATGTCGTGATTACTTGTTTGAAAGTTTCAAGTCTTTTTTCATAGGCGTTTCTTGCTGAATTCATTAACGGCTACCTCCTAAGCAATATGGATGTCTAGGCGGTAGTTGTTTCACAAAGAAACAATCTTGACTGGCATATTTCTCTTTAGCTCATCTGCTCGAAGCCACCCCTTGTTTGTTAGGACCTGATGGTCGGGAGTGAGTCTAACTTCTTTACCATCTGCAGTTTTTACTTTGACGATCTTAGCGGAAGTTCTCGTTTTGTCTCCCCACAAAACTCGCTTGAATTGAAGTTCCTTATTCGATTCATTGAAAGAAAGAACAACAGGATTTTCTCCCTGCTTATATCTCTCGATAACGCTGAGAAGTGTCTCTGTTCCCCCATCGGTCACGAGTTCCGCATCACCTGTAAGACACGCAGTTGAAACCACCAACCCTTCGCCGTGCTGCTTCAGCAGGTTAAAGTCAATGCGTGGGAACTTATAGAAGCCGTCGACGTAGCTCTTCTTGACCAGCGTAAAGAGGTTAGAGAGGCCGACCCTATTCTTGGCGACAACGACGAGGTGGTAACGCTTGTTGATGTCTACGAACCTGTCGTTGTCCGACCGCGTCTCGTCTGCATCCTCTACGACCAGGCCTGCCTCCTCCTCGTCTTCAGCCTTCTTGTCGCCCTCCTGCCCCTTCTCTTTCTTGGCTAGGTCATAGCGGACCTTCCAGTCGGCTAGGTCAGGGACGAAATAGAACTCGACGCCGTAGAGCTGGCGGAACTTCGCCCCTTTGGACTTCAACTTCTTGGCGTGAGCGTGAGCGTGGGCAAGGCCGTTGCCATTGCCATGGTCTGTCAGGGACCAAGCGTCTAAGCCATTCTTTAGTGCAAAGTTAGCGTGGTCGGCTGGGTAACCGACCCCGTCATAAGTACTGAAGTGACTATGCGAGTGTAGGCTAACAAACCGTGAGGGAGGCAATAGGATTTGGCTCATTGTTTTCCAAATGAAATCAGGATGGCTTTTTGAGGGCCATCCTGATGGTACACTACTCATGCCGAGTTTTTCACTTACTCAATCTCTTTGTCGTATGGCTCGTAGAGCATCTCGCCAGCGGCCTTACAGCGCTCCAGATAGTCTTCAAGCTGCTCGAAGGTGGTGCAGACTTTAATGCCGCTTCTACTGAGCATAAGATTAAACTTGGCGCCAGGTGGCAGATTTTCGCAGAAGTAAACGATCTTCGTGCCGTACGCGTAAGCTGCGCCGGCCTCCCAGATCGTGCCGATGTCACGATAGGTGGTGTTGACGAGAGTGAAGTCAGCCTCCTTGATGTGCTTCACGTTGCCGCTGAAGACGTTGTCTTGCACCTCCTGCGAAGCATCCGGCGGACACACGAAGATTCGACGGGGTGACGCCAGGTTGATCCAGTCGGCTCGGCTGTCGAAGACTGCCTCGAGCTTGGTCAGCTGCTTATCCTGGTCAGGTGAGAACCAACCTGACGCTAAATAGCATGCTAGCTTACGACCAAAACCATTTGAATTTTTCATCATTTCTTCCTTTTCTTTCTTAGCTTGACGACGTTGTCGCATTAACTCATGTGTTCTTTTGACAGCGGCTCTGACCTTCTCACGCCAGGCGTCAGTCCTAAATTTCCAGCGTTGGTTTCCCTTAGCCTTCTCTGCAATTTTCTTTCTCGCATAATCAGGAACTGATCTGCCAGTTGAAGATTTTCGAATCTTCTCAATCTGTTCAGGGGTCATTTTCCTGCCCGTGAGACCCATGATCATCTTACGTGTATGTTCTTCGCTCTTCTTCTTACCTCGAAGAGCTTCACCTATTCTTTTGTTCCACTGCGGATCTGCTTGAAGCCTTCTCTGTCTTCGTTTCTCACATTCTTCAGAGGTCATGGTCCACTGACCATCATCAACAATAGAAACATTGTATTCAGGATTGTGCTCTTCTACAAGAAGTTTCTCTCTCATACCAAGCTGGGACTCATCAGTGACAATCTCGAGAATGTGAAAAGTGAAGTTGTCCTCCCCGTATTTGTCCCAAGCATGCTGGAAATGCTTGTTGACAGCTTTCCCTTTTCGATTGGCACCGATGTGCCCCATCCATCGCAATCGTATGTTCTTGCTCTTCCCAACGTACTTCTTTCCATTGACTGTATTGGTGATCTGATAGATCCCCATCATCTTAGGGTTTGTCGGAATTTCCTGTACTGTCTTTACTGTCCACATTGTTGCCAATCCTCTCTCGAATGATCTCCGAGAGGAATTGGCTCATCAGTAGACCGTGCTGTGCACAGTACACCTTTAGCTGCTTGTGAGTCTCTTCGTCGATCGTGACCTTCGTTTGTCTCATGGCTATACGTATCTCCTTCAGGTTCAAAAGTACCTAGGTACCTTTCAGTAATTGAGTCGAATTGTAACGTCACTCAGCCCTCTTTTATCAAGGTCTGTTCTTAGCGCTTCGTGGAGCTCTTTTGGTCCTGCAAAGAAGACAGGTGTTGAGGCTGTGATTGAAATATTCAATGGGTCCAGTGGAGCGGCAGGGCGTCCTAGGAGTTGCGTGTTCCACGTTTGGAGCCTGTCATCACGAGGTACAGCAAGCAGGCCTGTGACGTCATCGACTTGCGAAGGCTGGCGGGTGTAGGCTACCATTCGAAAGTCCTGCTTCGACTCGTAAAAATGTCTCAGGAGCGATAGGCCTGCAGCAAAACCCGTGCCACCCGTAACGATGACAGGCGTCAATTCGATAGCCTCCACATTGAAGCCCTTGCCGACTGGCTTCGATAGGTCGACGTGGGTCCCATGTGGGAGGTCGATGGCAGACTTGGGCTTGGTGAAGACGGCGCCGACGCCGTTGAAGTGGTGCGCGATGACGAAGTACTTGCCGTCAAAGGCCACGCACTGCCCCGGCCTCGGCTCGTTGCATGGGAACTTTAACAGGACCCCTCCGCCGCGGGTGTTGATACGCTGTAAGATCACGCAGCCTCCAGGAAGACCATCGTCTCTGACATCTCGCGCTCCATGTCTTCGTCATCGACATTGAGCAGCAGGGTGCTGCACTGCGTCCACGCTGCGAACTCCATGTACCTGTCGTGGATCTTCTGGACGTTGTTGGTGACCAGCTCGTAGTCGTCCCGTATTCCCACGTACGAGGACCTGAATGGGATGACGATCTTCGTCCCCAGGGCCGCGTGTCGGGAGTCCAAGTCGCGAAGCACCTCCATGTCTGTCTTCCGGCCCAGCACGTGGCTGTAGACAAACTCTGACGGCCAAGCCCTGTCCAGGATGACAGAGGCCTTGGAAGCCTCTAGGTAGGAAGTGAAATACGAGTCGACGTACCTGATAGCGTGGATGAAGTACTCAGGGTCGCGCAAGAAGTACTTGTGCTCGTCCGCGTTCTTGAAGTACGGCACTCCTGTGCGGCGTGACAGCTCCTGGGCCATGTGGGTCTTGCCTGTCCCATCGACGCTGTCATAGATGACTACGAGCTGGCCGCCCATCACTTCTTCTCGATCTTTCGGAGACGGCCCTCGAAGCCAATGTCCCGCCAGTCCTGGATCATCTCCTTCTCGCCTGGGAAGAGGAGGTGGTCAGGCATCTCCAGGAGCTCGTAGTACCACGCCGACTTGTCGAAGGACCAGTCGCACTTGTTGTTCTCGTTGATGGGCGAAGGAATCCAATCGCCGGCCGACGGCGCCCTGCCAGTGTTACCGAAGACCTTGTCGTTGTTAAGGCACGCCCTGCTGCCTCCCATCGCGTCTAGCTTGCTGAGGAGGACAGACCAGCCTGAGCCTGGCACCTTGTCATTGCCAGCACCGTCGAGGTGCGCGACACGAAGCTCGTGGAGGATGAGGCGACCGATCATGTTGAGCTCGTCTGTCAGGCCATTCTCACAGCGACGTGCGAAGTACCCCTTGAGGGCCATGAAGTTGACGAGGCAGACCAGGTTGGTCGTCTGCCCGTGAATCGTCAAATAACGGCAATCTTGAGGAGGAACTCCTGCCGCCACCATCTTCTCGTAGAGGCTCTGGGACTTGAGAACGAGCTCGGCCGCCTCGGCGCCAAACTCGGACTCGTAGATGTTCTTGGGAACGATGACGTCGTGCTCGATCTTCTCTGGCATCTGCGACGTGACGCAGTAAGCCCAACCGACGCGACCGCGTGTGAACTGGGCCAGGGCGACTCGACTGAGTCCCTCGACTCGAATCTGGAAGTTAAGCGCCTCCTGTGGGACGGGCAAAGCTTTGGCTTCTAGGACCTCCTTTGCAGCCTTGATGTGCTCGGGATTGGTGTGGTCATACTCCTGGTCCCGCAGTGAGTACCACGTCTCCCTGTACCAGTTCCAGAACATTTGGAACGGACGATCGTTGCCTGGGTCCAGCAGGGTTACCTTGATGCCCTTGAAGCCATTGGTGATTGTCGACATTGTCATTTGCCTCCGCTTAAAACTACAGCCTATGTTTCCCTATTACAAGGAGAGAAGTTCTCTCACTTTGTCTAGCGGGCTATCGTCCGGGCCAACGTAAGTAACGTTCTTCAGGCCGGCGATCTCCCTATTATACGGTCTCGATGGGACCAGGACCCTGACCCCGTGCTTCGCGTACTCCGCAGCGTGCTTGGGAGAGTCGTCGATGGCGAAGAGCCCGGCAGACGACACGTAGGGCTGGCCGACGAGCCACGCGTACTTCTCAGGGGTAAATGTGACAGCGTCAGCGGGCACGCTGTGCCTCGACAGCCAGGAGTAGGTGTCGTGGTAGCAGAACCTACTGCGTTCTGGTCGGGCTGTGACGATGTGGACCCAGTAACCCATCTCCTTCAAAGAGAACATCAAGTCCATGTAGGGCTGTATGACCCCCAGCGTCGAGAACCCACGAGCGTCTATGAACTCAGCGAAAGCGTCTGCGTCGGAGGCGCCGTGGGCCTTGAAGGCGTTAGTGTTGTAGTACTCAGGGCTGTCAGGGTCTACGAAGAAGCCGTACCGCTGGGTGGAGAACTCGCAGAACTTGTCCCTGAAGCCCGCGAGGACGTCGTCCATGTCGAACAGGACGACAGGCTGCCCAGCCCAAGACCTCTGCTGCAACAGGTGCCTGTAATGCAAGAGGTGGTCCTTCTGTTCCAGGGCAGACGCGAAGGTGCCAGCGTCAATGCCCCACAGGTTTAATACTGCGAGCAGGTAACGGTAGACGTCGACAGACTCAAATAGAATTTTCTGGCGGTCAACGTGTGTCCCAGGACGGTGGTCCTTGTAGTTAACAGCCCCTGCCAGGTCTGACAGCTCAGAGTGGAGAGACAGCAGGAAAGACTTGAACTGTCGCGTCTTTTCTTCGTCAGACATGGACGAGGATTCAAAGAAAATATCAGAGAAGCACCGCTGGGCCTGGAGGGCTGCGCCTAGGTTGGACCAGTCTATCATCCTCAGTACCCGACCTTGAGCCTCTCGTGGATGATCGCGTCCTTCCGGAGGTAGGCTTCGTAGAACTCGTCTGCGTCGATGCCTAGCATGACGAGCACTGACAGGAAGTAGTTGAAGGCATCGACGTACTCCTCCAGGAATGCCTGGTGGTCAAAGTCGCGGACTTCTGTGTCCCTGTGAGGCTTCCAGTTCTTGAGGTGCTGCAGGGACTCAAACATCTCCTCGACGCCCTTCAGCACTGTGTCGCGTACCACCTGCTGTGACTCCTTGGTCTTGATATCGACAGGCCACTGCTGCAGTACCATCGGTCGCCGTGCTGCCAGCTCGGACATGAAGTGCTCACGCAGCTGTAGCATCTCTTTGAGACGATCTACCATGGGCTGATATTATGCAGTAGGACGTCCAGTATACAACTAAAACACAAACAACGACATAGTTAAAACCCAGGAGACATCCATGGACAAAAGGCTAATTGAGTGGGCCGTCACAAAGCGCGGCAGGCTGGTTGAGAACTTTGGCGACCCATCTATGGGGGCTTGGGCAGAGATGCCAGCTGGCGTTCCTGTAGGCGCACCTGACGTCCGGGCAATGACGGATGAGGGCCACTGCGACTGCGGATGCCACTCGACAGGAACGTCGTGTGGCTGCTGCGACGCTGGATCAGCGTGTCCAATGTGTGGTAAGATGCTGATGACCGACACTGAAGAGGGCTGTGGCTGCGGGGCCGAGTATGACATGGACGAGTCGACAGAGGCTTGTGACAAGTGCGGAGGCGGGATGGCCGCAGAGGGGGATTACTGCGACGAGTGTGGCTACTCAGGCATGGTTGAGTCAGTCATCCTAGAGGCCAAGAAAAAGAAGAGGCGGAAGGGCCCCTCCATGAAGACCCAGAAGAAGATGGCAAAGTCCCTGGCCAAGAGGGCTGGCAAGAATAAAGAGGGCGATGTCTCTATGACGAAACTCATCAAGATGATGAAGCATGCCAAGGAAGAGAACCCAGACATCCGTTCGCCAGAGGCTATCGCTCAACACATAAAGCAGCTAAGCAAGAAGTAATTTAAACCTACAATATAAAAAAACGGCCTCCGCTCGGAGGCCGTTTTCATTTGGCGCGACAGCCTAAGTTATGGTAGGAAGACTGACGTCGACCTCTGCTTCAGGAGGTAGACAGAGCTCTCGTGTGTGTCTTCAATGCCAGCCAGCAGGTTGTCGAGGCCGTGTGTCATCATCCCAGACGACTTAAGCGACTGGCAGACGTGCTCCATGGCGTGCAGGAACGTCAGCTCTGCCGACAGCGACAGTTGGACGAGCTTGTCTGGGTGTGGGAGGTTGTAAGGGCGGTGGCCGAAGCTCTGCTGCAACTGCGACACGAAGGCCAGCTGCGACGCTAGGTCGACTAGGTTAGCTGAGCCTAGGCCTACAGCCTTCTCGGCTACGCTGTCTATCTCGTCGTTGATGCCTCCGTTCTCCTCTACACCCGCGTAGAGGCGCTGGAAGAGCTGGTGGTCTCCATAGAATGGGTCGCCTGACACTGTCCAGTGGTTTGTCTGGTGGACGAAATACAGGTGACGCAGCAGGCCTATGACGACGAAGAGCTCCCAGTAGGGCTCGTTTGAGCTCTGCATACAGGCGCTGACTGCCGTGAGGGTAGGACGTGACACCCTGGTGTCTGCGTAGTTCATCACTTTATCACCAGGTTGAAGCAGACGCCGCCGGCCGACACGGGGTCAGGCGTCCAAGACAGCTGTACGCTCTCGCCAACGAGCTGCATCGTAGCGTTCCAGCGGGAGACGTAGTCGTCCAGAGTCCTCTCAATGTCGTATGTGAGGACGCCACCAGGCGCGGTCGCCTTCATTGGAACCATGAAGTCGCCTGACGATACTGTGTACTTGCGGAGGCCGGCTGGCATCATCGCCTGCCGCACCCTGAAGGACTCGTTGACACGCTTGATGAAGTCAGAGCTTGAGGCGACAGCCTGCCCTTCGCTCGGCCCTGAGACGCGCTCTGCAGACTCACGCATCCTGTGCAGCTTCTCAAGTCGCTTCAGCTCGCCTTGCGTCAGGGCGTCGTCGTCCTTCTTCTTGAGGACTGCCATGACCGACTTGTACAGCTTGCCAGCGTCGATCTCTATGCCTGTCGTCTGAGTGTAGGAAGAACAGTACCTCTTCACGTACACCTCTTCCCACTGTCCCTCTACGTTAGTGCCGTAGTCTTGGACGGCCTTAAGGGCGTGTGTGTGGTAGAATGCGTCGGTAAAGTCAGGCTGGATGGCTGGCCGCGCCGCCTTGCCCATCCTCTTCTTGTCGTACATGTGTAAGTGCTCGCTGTCGTGCGCAGGCGCCTTGGCCTCAAGCAGCATCTTGACACCGAAGTCTGCAGGGTAGCTTTCTGAGGCCTCCTTGACGACGTCAGCCGGTAGCCTCTTGCAGGCCTCGTACCTAACGTCTGGATCGCGGTCCGTCGCGAGGTCCTTGGTGAGGTCTACTGGTAAGAACCTTGCAGCTACCAGCCGGGCAGGCTGCACGCCCGACTCGAGGAGCTTCTTGAGGGTAGAAGTCTTGAAGTGATGCGCGTATGGCCTGCCGCGTGCCTCGAGCAGGTCGCTCCTGTTCAGGATCTCGTCGCAGACGCGCGACAGGTCAGCGCAGGTGCTTATAAATGGTCCAAACGTGTCGCGAGCCTCTGTCGTGACAGCGTCAAGCAGCTTCTGTCGCTTTATGACACCGTCGGCTACTTCTTTAAGCTGGCCAAATTTAAGGCTCATTCGGTAGTTCTCCACTAGCTAATTAGGTTCTTCTTCCGGATTTTTTCTTAGACCGCTTGGCGGATAATCCCATCTTCTCGAAGTAGGAGAAAATCTTGCCCTTGATGTCGTCAGGGACGAGGGCGGACTTGCCGTGGGCCGCTGGGTCGTCAGCTAAGTTATGAGTATACGGGCCGTCGACGCGGTCGCTGGCAGCCATTACTTCTCTAATGTATTCAACAAGCTCCCTGGGCATTCTTCGCTCCTATGAACTGCGACCACGTGGGGTGCCACGAGTCGCTTGATAACCTATTGCGCCAGTCCCAGAAGTGTGAAGGGTTAGGCGGCGTAGGTTGCTTCTTGAGGGTCATACCTGCTTCACGGAGGGGCATGCAGCCCTTTTTCCTGTTGCAGGGCCTGCAGGACGCGACGCAGTTGTTCCAAGAAGTCTTGCCACCCATGGCCCTGGGCACCACGTGGTCAATGGTGAGGCTAGAGGCTGATAGCTTCTCACCACAGTACTGACACTGCCAGCCGTCCCGAGAGTACAGGACAGACCGACGAAAACGTGGCACGCCGCGGTGCCTATGAACGTAGCTGTGGAGCCGAATGACAGCAGGAGACTTCATCGTCATACGCTGGGAGGACAGGTGCCTGTCCTCCCAGTCAGTGACTACCTCTGCCTTGCCAGCCATGACCATGACAGCTGCGCGTACTTCTTTTATGAAAGTTATCGGCCTCCAGGTGGAGTCAAGTAGCAGCGCCCTCACTGTGCTTACCTCCCCATCGAAAATTTGAAAGAGACTTCGCGCGTGTCAGCGTCCATGACAGTCATGGCACCGATTGGGACAGGACAAGTGTACTCGCCGTGTGAGAAGCTGTAGCCATAGACGCAGGGAGCACCACCCGTCAGGTACTCTAAGATGACATCTTCTATAGAGGGGTCGTCTGGGTCAGACTTCTTGGGGATGTCTGAAAACTCACCGATGACTATTCCCGCTACGCTGCTGAGCACTCCCGTCATCTTGAGGTGTAACAGCTTCCTAGCGATAGACGTCCCTCCCTTGTGGACGTCCTCTATGAAGAGGACGGCACCCTCTGGGTCAGGAAAGTACTGCGTCCCGAGCAGCGTGCACAGCGTCTCAAGGTTACCTCCGATAGCTGGACCCACCGCCCTGCCTGGGCTGACAGTCCGAGGGGTTATGTTGCTGTTGTCGAATGGCCTGCTGCCCCACTCGAGGTTATTCATGCATAGACGAAGCGTGTCCTCTAGGGACTTGACGTCTGAGTCGGAGAAATCGCCTCGTATAGAGGCGGTCCGGCCGCAAACTGCCACCAGGCCACACCTGCTGTAGATACCGTTGGTCAGCGCTGTGGCGTCTGACTTTCCGATGAAAACCTTCCTGGCGTCGCCGATGGCGTCAAAGTCGAGGAGGGGGAGGACCTCGGCTGAGCCGTACCCGCCGCGAACGCAGAGGATAGCGTGGATGTCAGGGTGCGTGAAAGCCCACATTAACTCGTTTGCCCTCTGCTGGGCCGAGGCTGAGTGTATCGTCCTGACGCGAAGATTTTTGACGTTTGGGCCGAGGACCGGCACGAGGCCCATGGCAGATATGGTATCAATTCCGTCCTGCAGCTCGTGGGCGTCGAACGGAGATGAAGGCGCCACGATAGCGACCCTATTGCCAGGCATTAAACGACGTGGGGATATTGACATGACAGTTAACTATTCAAGTAATACAGTGCCTACGATGTCAGGCTTGCCGTACTCAGCGCCTCCGACATGACAGGAGACATTGTCTGCTATCTTAGCGTCGTACTGCCCGTGTGTGTGGCCACAAAAGACCTCGTATCGTACGCTGGGGTGCTCTCTCGCGACCTCCTCGATCGCGTCGCCCATCAGCTTAGAAGTGTACCACGGGTGCGCTACAACTGACCCACTCTTGCCATCGAGTCGATGCGCCTGAACCCACGGCGGCACATGTGTGAGGATGACGACGACTTTGTGAGACTTTGACGCGGCCGAAGCGGCAGCCCTCATCCTCTCGGCCGCGTCAAAAGCAATCTTTCGAGAGATAGCGATGACGCTTCCCATGTTAGGCCGTGGGCCATACATCCCAGTGCTCTGAGCGCAGCCAGCGTTGACGTAGTCAGCGATCTGGACCCAGTCCGACATGACGTAGGGAGATCGCGAAGCGTCGCCGTGGTAAGCGTCGTACCAACCGTCGTCTCCGACGAGTGCAGTCTTTCTCGTGAGAGAGACCGGACCCGACCCTGTCAAGTACTTCAGGTTCTTTGATGACGAGCACAGGTTTTTTACCTGGTCGTGTACAGCGCCAAATGAGCTTCCGTAAATATCGTGGTTTCCAAGGACAAAGTAGATTGGCTTTCTAACGACAGCCTCAAGATCTGACAGATGACGAGGCAGCATGCTGGAGAGGGAGATATCTCCTGTAATCATGACCGCGTCGCTGTCTACGTCAGACAGCGGTTTGGCAAAATCCTGGTAAATAGTATTCGGCCTGCCGGGACCGTCCAGGAAGTCCAAGTGGATGTCTGTGCACCAGGCGAGCTTCACGGCGTGCCTTGCTTGAGGTCCAGCCTGCTCTTTAGCTCGGCATCACGGGCAGCTCTCTCCTTGTCGCGAGCTTCTCGGCATGGGTCACAAAGCGTAGCAATCCACCCGTCCTTGTTGGGACGACCTGGGCTGCCGCAGGTCTCACAGATCTTGTATGACATGCTCTCTGCCATGGAGATCATGCCGTCGACACGCTCGGAGGCACCGCTGGTGTAGAAGCGCAAGCCACCGAACTTCTCCTTGACCTGTATGGCAACGACCTGCATGTCCTCCTCAGGGATTGCGTCCTCTGGCTTCAGGTCGCCACGCTCGATCTTGTAGCCCTGCTGGCGAACGTCGTTGTCAACTTCATTCTGGATGTCGTCGCACAGGGTGTCGATCAGGTCGTACCAGCCGTCTCCGACGTCAAATCCCCAGCACATGCAGGTCTGGTTCATCGGTGCGTTACGATCACGAAAGATCTTGGGATACTTGGCGCAGAGAGCGGCGTCTTTATCGGGACTCATGGTGTTAGTACCATACAGCACCATGTGAAGTTTTTTAACTGTTTGATCCTACGAGTCGATGCCTACCTCACCGTAGTCCATGGTTAGCTCTTCTCCAGGCAATATGCTCTTGACAGCGACTAGATCTCGTGTCGAAGGCCTCCTAGGACCAGGCGCGACAGCCAAGTTAGGTTCATCACTGCGATTTATGAAAACAGCGCCGTCCCCAGAGAGGGTCCAAACTTCACCATCAAAAGACGCGTATTTCTCAAACTCAGCTCTCTGCGACCTATCGAGTGTGTTAGGGTAACCTGCAGAGTATAGCTTATCAAATCCAGGCGGGATGTAGCCACCTGCGAATAGGCCTCTGCCGTCTATCGAGCTATCTCTCACGCAAGTAGAACCAACAACATCTCCTTGACCAGGAGCTTGATGAGTCCTACCATCTCTGTCACTTCTTGCGCTTCTTAGCGCGGTGTTTTTGAATGCTCTTCCACTGAGCGGCGTCAACTTTACGAGCAGGGCCGCCTGCTAGGACTGAATTGACACGTGCCATTCCCCACGCTGCTTGTGATGCTCCTGGACGGTGTCCTGTCCTCCAGGCGGCCAAGCCCTTGTTGTAGATCGCTCTAAGTGCTCCCATCGGTGCGTTAGCCTTCTTAGCCTTGTTCTTGAGAGCTTGGGTGACGTTGGACTTGCCCTTCTTCTTCTCCAAGAGAAGGTACTCGACAAGGTACGACTCCAGCAGCTCAGCCCCCTCTAGAGCGTCGGTATCCTCTTCAATGAGCTCCGCTTCCAGGAGGTCGAGCTCTGCTTCCATCAGCTCTTCAACTGTAAAATCTACGTCACTCATGGCTTCTCCAAACATTTGCCTGACTTTTTCGTTCCACTTTGAGGGCTTCGTCTTCCGAGTCTTGCCAGTTCTTGTGTTCCTGTCTGTCTTAAAGGGCCTATAGGAGTGCGGATCCTCGTGCGGCTCTTTAGAGCGGCGCTCGATCTCTCTTCGACGCTCAGTACGAGCCTTTCCGCCTACGCCCTTTAGGTAGACAGGATTAATTTTTTTTCTACGCTTCTTCTCTTCTAGAGATTCCACAAGTCGTAAATATGCGACAGGGGAGGCAAATTGCCTCCCCTGTCGCAACCACAAGTGTGGCGGATGTTAGGACACAGTCCTGACTTCTACCTTCTTTGGTTCTAGTTCTGCAGCCCTGTCAAAGACAAGAGTCAAGACGCCATTTTCCAGCTGCGCATCGACAGCGCTTGCGTCATAGTCCCTAGGGATGATGTATGAGTACGACAGCTGCCTTCCACGTGACTGTCCTTTCACCTTGAGAGTCCTACCCTCAAGGGTGACGTTAAGGTCCTCAGGCTTGACTCCTGGAACGTCAAGAGATATCTCTAAGCCCCTGTCTACCTTCTTGGCCCTGTAGGCCGTTGGCAGAATATCGGCAGGGTATAGTCCGAATAGGTCATAATCAAACAGGCTGTAGTATGGTGACACGATATCATTCTTGTACCTTGAGAGCATCGTCTTGTCTTCTCCTCTGCGGCTGTCATTTTCAACCGCTCGGATGTAGTAATCACCATCTCAAGGAAGGGAAGGGGCTGCCTAAAATTTTTCTCTTACTCAGAACCTTCCTTGTGAAAGACAATCCACAGCCCTATTAGGACGCCTACGATAAAGAAAAACTCAAGCTCAATTTTCAATTGACTTAGACCCCTGCGACGTCCTAGCCTCAATTTCAGCCAAATATTTCTTGTGAATCTGCTCCACCTGAGCCTTGTACTCATCCGATAGGACAAGAGTGTGCGGGTCAGATGAATCCGCTACGAGGCGCACCATTCTCATGTGATCGGCGCAATCAGTCCCGGTCAGCATGGCCTCCTGGATGATCTGAACAAAACGATGAAGAACGCTGTCTGCAAGCTTTAGTGTCATGTGTTTTCTCCTTTGTAAGTTATACACCCTTAAGGGCTGTTAGTATCTGGTCATGAATTTGAATTGCGGTGCCACCGTTGGAGAGGACAAGGGCTGTATTCTTGGGATTCTTATCGTACCAATCGGCGTACCCAACGCGGACGAGACGCTGGAGGTTTGAATCTCTCTCGTAAGAATCTCTGCTGCGACGGGCGTGGGAGGGGCCGTTGATGATGACTGTGAAATCAGGCTGCTTCACCATCCGGTGCAACCTTCTTGTTAGATTAGGATCTGCTCCCGACGCGTCTCCGTAGACCACCATCGAGAGAGACCACCTATCGAAGATGATGTAGTCGTAGACCAGAGATAGGATCGGGAGGACAGCCCACTGGAACAAGAACCTGTTGAGAGCGTTTAGCGCTTGGAAGAAGTTGGGGTACTTCCCAGCGATCCCGGACTTTAGGGAAGCGTAGATCATGGTGTAAGTGATGCCATCCATGATGGGAACTTGGATGCAGAGAGATTTCTTTCCCTGTAGCCTGTAGTGCTCAGCCAAGAGCCTTGACTGAGTGTTCTTACCGCACGAATCTGGTCCCTCGATCACGATTAACTTGGCGCTCATGGCTTGGAAATTAGCCCCTGGGTCAGGGGTTCTACAAGGCTGAAGACAGCTTCAGCGTACTCTCTGATCTCGAGCTGCGCGTCCGGCTTTAGACGCTGGTTGAAGAAGTGGATGAGGGTCTGGAGAGAGCACGTCCAGATGCACTCAGAGTAGATGTTCTGGGGGAGAACGAGGCGGGCTACCTCTTTGGCGACGCCGGCTTCGACCATGGTGGTGTAGTGCTCAAAAGACTTCTGGCAGGCCTCTAGGAAATAATCCCGGGCCGGGACGCTTGTCTTCTGGCCGACATGAATGTCTGACAAAACGCTGATGCTATCGACGCTCTCGCCAGATGACCCCTGCTTGTTGCTGGCTGACTGCTTGCGGATCTTCGACGGGATGTAAAATTCCGGCTTGAACTCTGCATACCTGCCGCTCTGCTCGTTCCAGCTCGTATCAGGAACGATGACAGGAGATCCAAGCTCATCTCCCTCCTCCCAGTTCGATCCGACCTGGTACTTCCACCACTGGCGGAAGACGAAGAGAGGTGCCTTGATCCTAAAAGAGAAGTAGGAGTGGCGGTAGGTCGAGAAGTGGCCGTGCTCGTAGAGGTACTTGACGAGCTTGGCGTCCTTGTCGGAGAATTCATCTGACGTCTTGCTGAAGGAGACGCGGGCTGAATTGACGACCTTGAGCCGTGGGTCCATCAGCATGGCGTCAAAGAGCTCTACCGAGCCCTTGTCTAGGACGTCCACTGACTTGAAGAATACGCTTGGGCTGAACTGTCGCATGCCTGTGTGTAATAAGTTACAAACTAGCTAGGTGACAGTTCATTCTACCGTGTCACAAGTGAGAAGCTGTCAGGCAGTCTACCACCGCCTGCGTCACAGACTTCCTTATGGCATTGATGCGCCCGCTGGCTTCTACCATCGCCTCGCTCCTCTGGACAGGGTCCTTCGACATGTCCTGCCGTATGTGATTTTGGATAGCCTGCTCCAGTATGCCGACTAAAGCTTCCACAGCCTGCGTTATCTTAGCGTCTGACTCCGTCCCCAGCAGGCCTTCTGATAGGGCCTGCTGGGGCGGTGGTGACAGTGCGTCGAGGTCAACGCCAAGCACGACTCTCTTTGTCTTCTTCATTGACACTTAACTATGACGTTACGCGCAGCGGCTGGCGCCGCAGTTGATGCAAGAGACGCACCCTTCCTTGTAGACGAGCCCCTCGAGGCCGCAGCTGCCGCACTTCTTGTCTGAAGCTGACTTGGTGCCGTCTGGGATGTACCCCTTTAGGACTCGAGACAAGACCCTTGAGAAGCTCTGCATGTCGCTGTGCTTGTCCTTTTGGAGCTGTTCACAGACGTACGAAACGGGGACGCCGTGGCGGAGGGCCAGCGATATTGTCCTGGTGAACGAGCCGTAGTTGGGGTTGTCGAAGAGGTTGACGACGTCCTTAAAGAGGAGGCAGTCGTCGTCGCCTAGCGGTATCTGGAGGTTGTAGGTCGCCAGGCCGTCCTTCTTGCCGTTCTTGATGAGGACGCCGCTCTTCACCTTCTTGGGTACCTCGACGTGGGACGACAGCCCACAGAAGACCTCGTATGGCATCCCATCGAGCTTGCCTACCAAGACGAGATAGCTCTCCGGGCCTCCAGAGCCCTTCACGTTTATTCTGTGTATGTCGCACGGCAGTTCCTTGGGCCTCTTGGGCGCGTGATTTTCTAGGATGGACGTGGGCTGCCCGACGTCAACGTTCTTCTCAGCCTTCGGCTCCTCGGCCACCAGGACGCCGCTGCGGCAGCCGTCTCGGTATACTGTGAATCCCTTGCAGCCGCTCTCCCACGCCGACATGTAGACGTCTGCGACAGTCTCACGAGTCGTGTCGGCTGGAAGGTTGCAGGTCTTGGACAGGGAGTGACACACCCACTTCTGGGCTGCAGCCTGGAGCTTGACAGACATGGGCCAGTCCACGTCGTTGGACGTCGCCTTCCAGTAAGGAGACTCCTCCACCACGTCGCCCTTGCCTGTGACCTCCATCCACTTCTTGTAGCCGTGGTGGTAGACCTTGTACTCCTGCCACTTGTCGCCGAGCTGATCCACGAAGTCGACCCGTGAGGTGACGTCGGTGGAGGTGAGCTTCTTGCGACGGGTATAGGAGACGAGGAAGGCAGGCTCAATGCCGCTGGTCGTCTGAGTGAGGCAGGACACTGATCCTGCAGGAGCTGTCGTGGTGAGTGCGATGTTGCGACGGCCGACCTTCTTGTAGAGGTCCTGGACGTCCTGGGGTAGTGCTGCCACCACCTTCTGGACGAAGGGATGAGAAGCCTCCGCTGCGTGTGAGAAGGCTGGGAACGACCCGCGCTCTGACGCCATGGTGATGGTGGAGGTGTAGGCTCCCGTCTCCAGAGCCTTGTAGATCTCCTCTGTCTTGTCGACCGACTCCTGGGAGCCATAGCGGACGTTGAGGAAGGCCAGGGCATCGCCGAGAGCGGTGACTCCGAGCCCCGTCCTGCGGCCGTTGGTCGCGGCCTCACGGATCTTGGTCCACAGGCCGACCTCAGACCGCTTCACCTCTTCCGTCTCTGGATCATCCTTCACCTTGGCGACGATCTTGTCGACGGCCTCTAGCTCCAGGTCGACGAGGTCGTCCATGAGGCGCTGTGCTACTACCACTGCCTTGCTGAAACGCTCGTGGTCGAACTTAGCAGAGGGTGTGAAGGGGTCATTGACAAACTTACTGAGATTGAGGAGGAGGAGCCTGCAGGAGTCGTATGGAGACAGGACGATCTCTCCGCATTGTTCACTTGCGATTATTACGTCGATAGGGTTGCGTAAGCCTTTGACACTTTCTTGTCCAACTTTGAACAGTAGCGTGTGAACGTCATCCACTGTCCCGTTGTACACGTCTTCGTGTCCAGCAAATTCGACAGACACAACACGGTGGTTGTGAAGCGAAGCCTCAGATTTCAGCTGCTTCCAAGAAGCAAAGCCGTTCTTCGTCCCCAGCCTTACGGGTAGTTCGTTCGACTTGCAGGCGTCTGCCCACTCATCGAGCAGAGGGTCTCTGCCAAGCTCAAACCGCAGCTTGGTGTAGACATTTAGCTGTTCGACTCTGTTCTTCGTGCCCCTCTCTTCGTGCATCTTTTGAAGAGAAGCGGCACGAGCAGCATTCTTGCCAGCCTTACGGTTTGCGTAATAATTTGAGCAAGAGTGACCGCAGAAAGAAATCTCTCTCCTATCGTATGCACTCCAGAAGTTAGCCTCGCACCACTCACACTTCTTCTCGACTTCTAGTTCGTTGTTCAAGATACGCCATGAGTATCCAGACTCTTGCGCCTCAAGGGCTCTAGCCGCCATTCGCGGGTCAGCTGACGTTAGGTCATTCGCAATACCAAGCTTATCAGAAAGCTCGGAAGCGACCTGTGAGAACTTCTTGCCACCTAGCCTAAATGAGTTCAAAAACTTAGGCAATGAGTTTTGCGCAGCATAGCTCTCCCAGTCGCCGCCGCTTGGGCGACGCCCAAGAGATGTGACAAGAGCTTCAATGTGTTTCATCAGCTCTTCGTTGCTAATGTCGTAAGCTCTTGGGTTGTTCAGCCCGCCAGTAGACTGAGACATCTTTGCCGAGTACTCAGCAAATCTTGCAGGATCTGACTTGATCTTGAAGATCGGATTGTTCTTGCCCTTGATTAAAGATGCATGGTAGGCGTCATGATCTTCTTTGCTCATCAAGAGCAGGTTGTCAACTGCGTTGTTGGACGCGTTGAAATCTACATGGTGGATAACCTCATGCAGACCCAACTTTCGGTCATGGTGTGCTTCCCAAAGAATTCTGTGTTCAGCCTTCCACGACTTAGAGTTGCAATCTTTGACCCAGATATAATCCTGCGATTGTGTCGCTTGGAGGCCAGGCAGAACTTCATTAAATTTGGCGTGAGCCTTTTGGGCGACCCATAGTTGATCTCCCGGCTGCAGGTCCTGCACAGTCTTCCGCGTTCCATCGCGGAGTATCATCGTGTGGTTGCTGGTCGCCCTGAACGTGTGACCACCTTCAATCGTAACTCTATAGACAGGCATGCTCTCGCCAGTAAGGCGCGGGTTTCTCATAGTCTTTACAACGATCCTGCCCGTGTCATTGTCATGAGCGTAGACTGGTACATCCATACCAGCAGCAGCTAGATCGCCGATAGAAACGTAGCCGCGCCCATCAGCAACAGCAATTTGTGTGTCATATGCAAGACACGGATTGGTGGAGACTGAGCTGTATCCCTTATCGGCATAAGCCTCAGTCGGAGTGTTCTTCTTAACTGTGTCCCAGAAGAGAAGACCAGGCTCCGCGGAAGTCCATGCGGCATCGATGATCTGGTCCCAGACCTCCTTGGCCTTCACCACCTTGGTGATCTTGGCTGTCTCTGGCGTGCACTCCACCGGCCAGCGGAGAGTGTACTCTGAGTCGTCCTTGACGGCCTGCATGAAGGCGTCGGTGAGGCGGATGGAGATGTTGGCCCCGGTCACCTTCTTGAGGTCACGCTTGATGCTGATGAATGTCTCGATCTCGGGGTGGGAACAGTTCGACGTGTAGAACCCATTGGCAAGAATTCTATGCGTGTCTTTTACAGTAAAGTCATAGCTGGTTGATCTGCCCGCGGGACTAACACGCTTGATCTTCGAAGTGCTTTTTGTCGCGCTCTTAATTTCCATTTATCATCTCCAAAATTCTTGATTTGACCGTGTCCCAGTTGTTGTTTATGTCGTACTCCCATAATTCAACATAAACGTAGCCTTGTTCGCAGGCAATTCTTTGTTTAATTTTGTCGTCAAGCCTCTTCATTATCTGGTGATCTCTAAGATCTTTTAGGCCAGGACCGTAAATTTTTGGATTGCCATGCCAAAAATCCCCATGCAACTCTATCAGAAATTTATCGTTTACGACAAAATCAAATTGACGACCGCACAGTATGAAAGAATACTTGTATTTGATTCCAGCTTCTTTGAGTAGCTCATCAACGCGTTTTTCTATTGATGTTTTTTTGAAAATCTCTCTATGAAATTGCGATCTAGTCGCAGCCTTGATTTTTTCGATCGTTTCTAGTGAATAGATGCCCGTCTTCCCAGAGTTCCATGCAGCATATTTCCTGCTTAGCGTTTCATCATTTCTCTTTCTGCGTGCGACTCTCTTCAAAGTGATCTCTTCAAATTTTGAAGACTTGCACCAGTGTGTTTTTGAAACAGACTCATTCCTCAAGGCTAATTTTTTTTGAAAGCATGCGTCGCTACAGCAGCCAATCATCTTTTTTGATTTTTTGCATCGAGCGCCGCAAATTGCGCAATCTCTAAAAGACATTGTTGCCTTTTTTTCCAATTTAAAAAGCTGAATTGCCGCTTCTCGCGATTCGCGCGTTTCAAATTTGTTGACAACAATTTTCTTCCTTTCTATTTTAGCCGATCGCCAATCTGCCCGATACACTTCTTTTCCCACGAGAATGTCACACAGAAGATTTCCATTTGCCCTTAGTGCTCTAATCAAATTTGCGGGTGAATTCATCGAAAATTTGGAGCATTTTTTTCCGAAGTATTCAACTTCTTGTGGCAGTTCAAAATAAATTCTGTCAAATGTTTCAAATGTTTTTTTCAAGATGATCGACATGCAATATACGCATTGTTGCGGTTAGAAACTGACATCGTAAAAAACTAGTTCTTCTTTTTCTACGTCGACAAACTTGATCTCTTTGAGATACTCTTCTCCAGTGTCGACGTTCCTGACGACAAATTTGTGATCAGCTGTCACTTTAATCGTTTTCCCATTTTCGGTTTCAACTTCGTACAGATCGCTGTCTTCAAACTTCTGATATGCCTCTATTTCTTTCCAGCCCTCGTGCGTCCAAACCCTTCCGCTATACTGATTATTGACAATATCTTCGATCTTCATCCACCCTGATTCTGTTAGAATCAATGTAGATCCTTCAAAGCAATGGATAGTCAACATCAGAGCTCCGCGTCGACCGCCCTGCGCCACCTCACGACAGGTGTTGGAGAACCTCTCCATGAAGACTCCGATGCCGTCGGTGGTGCCGGCTGCATTGGCCGTGTGCATTCCCTTGGGGCGGATGGTGGAGATGTCGAAGCCGACTCCGCCACGACGTTTCATGATCTGGGCCTGCTCCTGGTCGGTGAAGAGGATGCCACCGTAGGAGTCCTGGGGCGATGCGACGACAAAGCAGTTGGACAGTGACTGTAGCTTGTAGTCGTTGCCCATCGCAGACATCGGAGACCCCTGCGGGACGATCTCCCACTTGGAGAGGTAGTCGAAGATCTCCTCCTCGCCCAGGGGGTTCGGGTACTTCGCCTCGATGCGGGCGAACTCCTTGGCGAGCCGCCGGTGCATGTCTGCGGGCGTCTTCTCTAGGAGTTCGCCTGAGCCGTCCCTGAGCGCGTACTTGGAGACGAAGACTGAGGCTGCCAGCTCGTCCCCGCCAAAGTAATCTAACGATGCCGATGCTGCTTCTTCTTTGGTGTAGTTTGCCATGGGTCCCTTAACTATCCGTTCCTGTCTTGGTGATAACAGATTTTTCCTGTGCTACAAAGTTAACCTCTTTTTGCAGCTCTTTCCACTTCTCGCGGATGGCCTTCTTCATCTCGTTCTCGCTGTCAACTGCGATTTCTTCCGGGGCGGCTGACGCCCCTGCGATCGTAAACCTGGACTGGGCTGTGTTAATCTGGATCGGATAGACTAGGCCGTCGCGGCCGGCCCTGTTCTTGGCTACGTAGAGGCGACCCCAGCCCGTCGACTTCTCATGGGTCTTACGGGAGATTGAGACGATGAAGTCACAGATCATTGCCTTGCCGTAGGCTTCAGACATGTTGGTCATGTCAATGACGTCAGAGTTAGCACCTTCCTTGTTGGACTGGGAAGCTGTCCAGATGGGGACCTTGATCTCCATAGCAAGTCCTCGTAGCTCCTCGTAGACCAGCTTCAGCTCGTGGCGGAGGGAGTCGAACTGCCTCGTGGACCTCATGATGTCTGCGTAGTCGATAACAATAATGTCAGGCACAAAACCTTTCAGGCTCAACCGTTCCAAGTGTGCTCTAATCGTATGGATAGAGGCTGTGTTGGTCGGGTACTCCTTGATGTAGAGGCGACCGAGCTTCATCTTCTGGTACTCGGCAATAACATCATCCTTACGATCCATCACGTCTGATGAATCGATGTTGCATAGGTTCGAATCGTACCGAATACCGACAGCCGTCTCGGATAGCTCTAATGTGTAGTGCAGTACTTTCTTCCCCTCACGCAGGGCGTTGGCACCGATCATCGTCAGGAAGTGACTCTTGCCTGCACCGGAAGCGCCGACGCAGCACAACAGCTCTCCCTTTCCAGACCCGCCGTTGAGGATGTCCTTCTTGTCCAGCTCTGCAAGACCTGTGGGAATTGTGTCGCGCTTCAGCCTTGTGAACCTAGCGTCCATCTCGTTGAAAAAATCGTGGCCAACGGAGGGGGTCGTGCCGACCGACACAGCCTTCTTGATTGTCTCAACGATCGACTCGTACTTCTCAGCCTGCATCTGGTCGACGGCTGACTCCAGCGCCTGCTTCAGGGCTTGCTTCCTACAGAACTCAAGAGACTTGTCCTTCGTGTACTGCAGGTCATTGATCGGCGGGTTGGCGCGCATCCGAGTCAGGTAGTCGATGATCTGGTCACGAATGAGAGCGTCGGAGCCCGTTTTCAGGTCATCCTTGATGATGGTGACAAGGAGCTGGAGGGTTGGAAAGACCTTGTATTTTCGAGAGTAGGCAAAGTACTTCTCGGCCAGGAACCGCAGGTACTTCAGGTCGAAGTAATCGGTATCAAATACCTCCATCATCTGCTCGGACCACTTTTGGTCCAGCAGCAGACCCGCCATGACGCACTCTTGAAAGTGCTTTCCGTAGGTGCTAAATGTTGGCTTCGCCGCCAAAGACTGCGTCTCGTTGTCGTGCATTTTTTCCTTATCGTGCCTGGAGACAGGTAAGCGAGTAGAAGAGACCCTCAACATCAAAGTCCCCTATGCCCTCTGCCACGAGTCCTTTGATGAGACCGAACTTATTGCCAGGGGGTGGGGATGTACTAAGCTGGACGTCAATACGCTTCGCCTGGTCAGGGGAGAGAGAAGAAGAGTCCAGGTAGACCAGCCTCCAATTGCGATCGATTAGGTCGCGGTTCTCCAGGACTCGCCTGTAGGTGACGGACTCCTTGACGTGCGACGCCGCGTAGTCGTAGATGTCCTGCAAGAGGACGTCGTTGTCTGTGCCGAGGATCGGAAACTTGTTGGCTAGCGTCTTGAAGCCGATCCCCTCGACGCCGGGTATGTTGTCAGAAGGGTCGCCGCAGACTGACTTGGCCAGGGCGAAGTTCCTGGCTGATATCCTGAACTCCTCCGCGATGTCCTCTGGCAGCACCCTTTTTTTCCTGTGAAAGGAGTAGACTTGGGTGGTGTCGTCGATCAGCTGGTACATGTCCTTGTCCGAGGAAGCGATGACCTTGTCGCGGCCGAGGAACGGCCCTCGGCACAGGTACGCTATCACGTCGTCGCCTTCGCAGTCAGGTACGTACAGCTGCTTGATCGGCAGGTTCTTTAGCAGGCCGACCAGCGACACGAGCTGGTGCTGTCGGTTGTCGGCAGTGTCAGGGATGTCGTCTTCGTAGAATCGATTTAGCTTGCCCGGCCTGCGGCTCTCTTTGTACTCCTTGAAGAGGGCTCGACGCCGAGGCGAGCCGCCGCTCTCCCAGACGAGGTACAGCTCTGAAGGCTGGATCTCTGTACAGAGGCGCCGCACGGACCTGAGGAATCCTAGAGTTCCTCCGATCTGGTACCCATTTGGGCTCATGTCAGGGCAAGCTTCATAGGCCCTTATGAAGGCGTTCTGCGAATCGACGACTACGATAGGGTGGTCTACCATCAGGACCCTGTCGATCCAAAGCCACCGTCTCGGGCCGCTGCTTCGACCAAGTCCTCAGTGTAGGCGACATTTGAGAAGACGAGCTGCGCCACCCTGTCGCCTATGTTGATATTAAACTCTCGCTCCCCGTGGTTGATGAGGACGACGCCGACCTCAAGTTTGTAGTCGCTGTCAATGGTACCAGGCGAGTTGAGCACTGTAACGCCGTGTTTCAGGGCCAGGCCTGATCGGGGCCTGACCTGGGCCTCAAACTCGCTGGACATCTCTAGGCCGTAGCCAGTCGGGACAAGCTTCCGCTGGCCGGGCCAGACTGTCATCTTCTCTCTAGACATTAGGTCATAGCCCGCAGCCCCTCTCGTAGACCTAGAAGGCGGTGGCAGCTGGTGCTCGCCTAGTTTGACGAATCGAATCTTGCCCACGGCGTCAGTCGTCATCGTTCTCTCCCGGTGATGTCTCGTTTGGATTGTAGCTAGATAGGTCGACGCAGAGTGCCCTCTCAGCCAGGTCTCGAAGCACAGGACCGAACTCTTCAGACGCCCACAGGTCGCCAAACTCGCTCTTGTAGAACTTCTTCTCCTGCAGGACCTCACCTGTCTTAGAGTCCGACACTCGCAGCTCCTTCCAGGCGCCAGATCCTGAGATAGAGATTAGCTTACCACCCGCCTGGGCTGAACCATTCGCGTCACACCACGACCGCAGCTCGTCGAACAAGAACTCGTGCTCGACGATTCCGTGGCCAAAGTGGATGTCGAACTCGCACTTCCGGAAGGGAAGGGCGACCTTGTTCTTCTTGACTGACACGGTGACGTGGATACCGATGACGTTGCCTGCCTTGTCCTTGACTGGGTAGCCAGAGCCTAGCCTGACTCTAACTGAAGAATGAAATGGAATTGCATTCGGTGTAATCACTGCAATTTCTCGCAGTGCCGGACTATATCTTCAACCAGTTGCTGGGCTGTTGTCTTTTTGAGATCAGACGACCAAATTCTCATCACTTTATATCCAAGTGATTGGATCTTGTTCGTTCTTTCTGCATCCCTAGCCCAAATTTCTTGTGCCATTGTCTTCTTCTTGCCTATTAGATCAGTTGGAGCAAACAGCGACGGATTTGCGTGCCAATAATCGCCATCAACCTCAACAATCATGTTGTAGTCAGGAAGGAAGAAGTCGCAGTACATCCGCGGAAGAGGGAATTGGTCAATAAACTTAACGTTCATCAACCGCAGCATATCAGCCAACATCAATTCAGGCTTTGTGTGCCGAGATTTAGCAGGCAAAACATTCTTGGCCTGCCAATCCAATTGGCGTCTTACAGCCTCATCAAGCCCAAATTGATCGACCCACCTTTCAAAGTTAGATAGCTTCATTCTTGCAGTGACAGGCTTATTTGAAAGCCTCTGCTTGCCAAGAGGAGTTTGAGCGTACACTTTCATGGCGGCTGACAGCGCCTGCTTGTACTCCTCAGTCTTCATGGCTTTGAAAAGGTTGGTCTTCCTCTTTTCACGAATTTCATGTGAAGAAAAGATGCGCTTGTTCTGCTCGCGCATATGTGCCTTATTTTCTTCACTGTTTCTCCAATCAGCAAATCTAGAAAACTCACCAAATGCAGCATGCGGAAATTTGACCCTATATTCGCTAGTGGTCATTCCGTGCGTCTTTAGGTGAGAATTTGTGATTGCTTTCATGGACTTACTGCATACCTTGCACTCAACTAGTCGTTCCGCGCTCGAGGAATTTTCTTCTTGCATGATGAATAGGTACGGAGTTCATCGCAAGATTACTCATTCTAGTCTCTGAACCTTCACCAGATCGCTCTGGCGCTTGGCTGCTGATTGTCCAATCCTTCTTTTTTTCTGCATTCACGTTCGTCGTTACCAACCGCGTTGTAGCAAAGAAGGCTCTAAGGAGTTTCCAGCAATTCACGGAATTTTTTACGGGAGGCTAAGCTTAGTTCCAACCACCCGGTGATGAATTATGATTCACATGGCCATTAGCGATGTAAGCATTTCCATCAGGAACAGAGATATCGACGACGTCGATCCTCTTGCCTAATTTCTTGGCTTCAGGATTGTCCTTCAGCTTTACCCACTCGTTGTTCACAAGTGTTCTGTGCTCACCGCTGGCAATCAAGTCGCCTAGAGAGTACCCATCAGCCCTGCCCTTGACGTAAAATTGATCTACGCTAGAGAAGCCAGCGGGTGATTCGACTTGAATCCCCATGTTCTCAAGGTCAATCGCTGTCTCTTCAGAGAAATCTTCGACTCCTAAGAGCGAAGCCAACTCTAAGAAACTCACTTCTTTTTCGATGTATTCATTATTCAGCATTGTTTTCCTTTCTTTCTAGCAGCTTTGCAAACTGACTATCTGGCCTGAACCGGATCTTAATTCGAGTTGAAGCTGGTTCAACACACATCGGGTCGCCGTGGGTAACGCCGATAGCAGAGCGGAGTTGGTTAAGGCACACGAGGGTGACGTTGTTCTGGCCAATGACGCCAGTGATCTTACGCATGCCCTTGGAGATCGTTCGGGCCTGGAGACCCACAGAGTTCTGGTCGTACTCGCCCTCCAGTTCTGCCTTCGGCGAAGTGGCGGCGACAGAGTCCCACACGACGAGGATCGGGATGTCCTTGTCGAGGACCGCCTTGGCCTTTGTGATGGTCGACTCGATGATGGAGAAGACCTCCTCTGTGCAGTGCGTGTCGCAGTAGACGAAGCGCTTGCGGACGTCGATGCCCATGGCTGCCAGCTTGTCGACGGGCACTGCATTTTCTGTGTCGACATAGACGACGAGGCCGCCCATGGCCTGGACATTCTTCGCCATCAGGAAGGCGATGTGAGACTTGCCCGTAGAAGGCATTCCAGAGATCTCGATGATACGACCCTCTGGCATGCCGCCGTCGCGGCGGTTGGACACGATGTAGTCCAACAGCGTCGACCCGGTCGGGATCCAGCGCTTGACGATGGTGGGGGCCGCGTCCTCTGAGAGGTTAAAGGCGACCCGAGACTGGAACTGCTTGTTGAGGTCCTTTATGAGGTCTGACGTTATGTCGTCAGCCTCAGACTTGGTCTTCTTCTGCTGCATCTCTTCTTGCTTCTTGGCCATGGTTGTCACATCCTACTCTGTCGTTATTTCCTTTGACAAGTGGAAAAAACAAACGGGATGGGAGCAAATTCTCCCATCCCGTCTGCGCAGACAAGTAAACTGTCTTACATCAGGTCAGCGAAAGCGTCGTCCAGCGACTTCTTGGACTTCGTCTCCTTGGCCGCCGGCTTTGTTGCCTTCTCAGCCGAGACCTCGGCAGCCAGCTTGTCCAGCTCATCGTCCTTCGAAGGACCCTTGGCTGTTCCGACACCGGGTGCCGCCGCCTCAGGGCTGAGGTCGCCGTTGAGCCAGGAGTTGAGGAGCGCCTTGATCTCCTCCGTCGACTTCTCCTTGTAGATGTCGTTGACGTTGGGGACCGAGTCCACCCACTTCTGGGCGATGTCATCATTGTCTGTCAGCTTGCTGGGCCGGCGGGCTGCGTCGACCGTCGTGTCCATGAACTGCTTGCCCGGCTGCTGTGACAGCTTGACGACAAGGTCGAAGCCGTCAGTCGTGGAGGTGATGTCGCCGATCTCTGAGTCGAGGAAGAACCCCAGGAGGCGCTGGTAGACCTGCTTGCCGAAGGACCAGACCTGGATGCCCTTGTCCTCCTCGCCGCGGACGACGACGGGGGCGAAGCACCGCATCTTGGCCGATAGCTTCTTGGCCTGTTCCTTGTCAGCCGGCTTGCCGCTAGCGTAGAGCTTACGAATCAGCTCATTGACAGGGTCAGGCTTGCCGAACTGGTTGGGGGCCAGGAAGCCCCGCTCGTTGCCGATGTAGTAGAACCACAGCTCGGAGAAGGGAGAACCCTCGCTCGCGAACTTTGAGGGCAGGATCCTGACTCGGTACTCGCCGACGCCCGGCTTCCAAAAGTTAATGTTGCTGCGCTCCTTCTTGGCTGTGCCGTTGAGCTCAGACACGCGTCGCTTAATTGCTTCTAGGTCGATTGCCATGTATTTTCTCTTTTCTTATTGGGTGTTGGTTGTGTGTAGGTGTGTGTTTGTCGCCTGTGGAGTAGGCCGCAGGACTTGTGGAAGGTATAATAGATGTTTAGGCTGTACAAGGTAAGTGTTTCTAGCGTCATCCGATGGTGAGGCCCTTCTTACGACGCCGAGCCCTACGCTTTGACGGTGGCTTTTCAACACCAAGCCCCAGTGGGGGGACAGGCTGGAAGCCAGCGCTTCCAGCCGGGGTGGCTGCTGCCACGGTAGAGAACTCGTCAAGGGTGACTGACTCTAAGATGTCCTGCAGGCACTCAGAGATGTATCGGCGTAGTGGGTCCACCCTCCTAAGTATGCAATTCCTTTAGGAATCAGCCGCTGCTGTCCGGCATCAGCCCCTTCTCTTGACAGGTGGCGATGTAGTCGGCCGTCATGATGACGTGGGCCAGCAGGGGCTCCTTGAGACAGTACGGCTTGTTCTCCTGAAGGACCCAGCCGTCATTGAGGAGGATCGAAGCGTACTCGTCGTGTGTCAGCCTCAGCCCAAAGTGCTGGCACAGCCACAGCCCGCGCTGGGGGACTGTCATGTACCTGATGTCCTTATTGTGCTTGTAGACCTCGCCTAGCTTGTCCCTGTGCCAGTCGGAGTCCTGTGGGACGTAGTAGTCCTGGTCCTGGTTGCCGACCTTGCCCAGGTCATGGAAGAGGGCGCCGATGATGAGGGAGTCTTTTGGCAGCTGCCAGCCAAATGACCTGGACAGCGTCATGGCGTTCCGGAGGACCCGAAGAGAGTGCTCCACTAGGCCACCCGGAAAAGCGTTGTGAAAGTCCTTGCGGCCCGAGGCGGGGCACATAGCCAGCCTATCCTCTAGGGCGTCCAGCATGGCCGAGGCGGCGGCTGACCTATCTCCTAGGTTCTTCTCCAGGAGAGCCCTGTACTTGTTCCAGTTTGACTGGATCTCTTCCGGTGTCAGGTTCTTGTCTTCCATGGAGGTGGACTATACACCCGCGGACGTCAGACGTTCAAAGGCTCGACTTTAAGAGGGAACTTTCCGTCGTACCCCGGCACCGTCACTGACAGGTCGGCCCCTATCCTGTCGGCGAGGTCGCGGCTCACGTCCAGCACCATAGCGTCGTGGATGAGGGCCACCGGAGCGCCGTGGCCCTCTGGGATCCTGTCGATGACCTGCAAGAAGCCCCACAGGGCCACGTCCACCCCTGTAGACTGCAGGTAAGAGTTGAGGAGCAGACCGTCAGAGGCGTCTGGGGTCTCCACCCTGCGGCCGTACCTGTTACGAACGTAGCCGAGGCGGCTGTGCTCTGCCCTGAGGCGACTGACCTGGGCCTCGACCCCGTGGCTGCGGTGGATCGCTTCGATGACGCGCCGGGCGGCGGCCAGGTCCACCCCCAGGGAGGACGCGAGGCCCCTGTCTGAAGAGCCGTAGGTCGTGGATATGAGGGCCAGCTTGGCCGACCGCCTGTCCATGCCCAGCTCGTCTGCCAGCTCCTGGTACGGGTCGCCGACCGGCACGTGCTTGGACACGTCGGCGGCCAGGAGCCTCACCTCCAGGGCAGAAAAATCCACCTGCAGCAGGACGCCGGAATCCCCACGTCGAGACCTCAGGAATTTTCTGAGGTCCTTCCTGAGGGTCAGGACGGACGGTCCTGAGGCGACTGTCAGCCTGCCCGTGCGGGTTCCAAACCTGTCGTAGACCAGCCTGTCGCAGTAGCCGCCTCGAGGACGAAACGAGGAGGCGTCCCAGTCTGTCTCCGCCGAGAAGAGCCCTGGGTCAGGGGCGGCCATCCTGGCCATAGAAGAGAAGACCCTGCGGTGCGGCAGCCAGCACCCAGAGTAGTAGCCCGTGTCGGCCGACTCCAGGAAGGACGTGGCGTCGCTGACCAGCCTGTCGACGAAAGACCTATAGGCAGCCTGGGGCAGGGCGTAGCGCCACATGGGGCGGTCCCCACTGATGGTCCTGAGCGACGAGACGAACTGGTCCGGCGGCAGCGCCTGGAGCTTACGGGACTCTAGGCGGGCCAGCTCGTCGAGGCTGTTAGCGTCCTCGTCGTGCCGTGTCTCACCTCGGACCGCCCAGCACTCTGGCGGCCGACGCGACGACCACCTATAGCCGTCGCTGTCGACGACAAGCCCATGGTCAGCTCCGAGGAGCTGTGGGTAGAAGTAAGAGGGTCGCATTGGCCCACGTCATACTACCCACCTAGGTGACCTGTTGTATTAGCCGGTCGGAGTCGACAGCCCGAGGTACTTCTCTATGTTCTTGAGCTGGTCGACTATGTTCTTCCCGCTCGCGAAAGAAGCGGCCCCAGAGCGGGGTGCCAGCTTCATTGTCGTAGTGTACTTGCCTGGGGAGAAGCCGTGGCTCAGGGTGCCGACGTAGTAGTCACCGTCAAGGGTGGTGGAAGTGTTGAAGTTTATGTAAAAAGTCTGTCCAAACCTAACCAGCGGGCACCCAAGCATCGTGATGTTGACCTCAGCGGGTATGATGACATACGGCAGGCCGCTAGGCGAGACAATGGAGGGAGCTCCAGTAGAAGACATGCCTGGGCTGTTTCCGACAAGGGCGGCAGTCTGCATCAGCTGGTTCATCTTGGTATTAACGGCTGCTGTTATGATGGTCGATCCGTTGGCACCAATGATGATAGAGGGCATGTAGGACGAGATCAGGTCATCAAACGCAGTCGCGTCCTTGAACGTGTACTCGTAGACGCCCTTCGACGTCTTGTCCAGCGATATCCTGCCTGGCCCGACCTTCGCAGCAAGCATGTCAGCCGCTTGTTCCCTTAGCTTCGCGTCGTCTGGGGCTTCGCTACCAAATGGTGGAGACGGCGTCTTGATGTTGGACACTGTTACGTGATTGTTGTCGTAGACGTGTATCCTCATGACCAGTGGGTAGACACCCGCTGCCTGCTTTCTGAGCTTTGCAGACACAGACAGCGACTGTAATAGGTCGATGGTAGCGCCGCTATTGCTTGGAGCTGATGTGCGCTCTGCGACTTGAACGTCTATACCGACGTACGGCTGCACGAAAGACTTCACTTCTTGAGGCAGGTTGTCCTTCCACTCGTCTTTTGTGACAGCTTGGTCAGGGGGTCCGTCCTTGGCGATTGGCTTAAAGTACTTCTTGAGGCCATAGATCTCTGACCGCACATCGTTGACCTGAGAGGTCAGCAGGCTGAGAAAGACGCCCATAGACAGTGGAACACCGCCGTTCTTGGCCACCTCACGAGCGTACTCACCCCGCAGGCGTTCCATGTCAATTGGAAACTCTGACAGCAGCAGGTCACTGGCCCCGGCGGTGTGGCTATTCATCTTGTAGAAGACGAACTGCACGTCCCCTATCCTGTCCTGGGCCAGGGCAGCGGTGCCCAGCACCTTCAGCAGGATTACCCCAAGGGAAATGTAGGTCGGGTTCAGTCGGGCCGCCCCCTGCTTCGGTGTGTTACCACCTTTTGACCTCTCTGACGGTAGGCTCTTGTGCTTAGAGTTAGGGTTCCAGTTCTGCTGGGCGGCTCGGTCACGCCACTTAGAGTTGTAAGGGTCATACTCTACGTTGCTAATATCTTCCAGCAGCTTCTTGGCAGCGTCAGTCGACCTGTCTAGGTTCTCAAGGTACTGCACGTACTTGCCGTTCTTCTTGGAGTCCTTACTGCTATTGACCCTATAGTACTCGCTTAGCGACTTGGCTAGCTCGTCTATGCTTTTATTGGCGTCCTGCAACGCTTTTTTGTCTTGGCCGCTGGCCTTTTTAACTTTCGCGTTTGCGCCGGGTTTTTGATTGTACTTCTTGTCTGCCGCCTTTTTGAGAGCGTCAGCTAGGTTCTTTATTTTTTCCTTTATGGTTGGATCAGCCGCCTCAGGTTGCGGTGTGGTGTTCATAGCAGGTATTAAACTACCAGCGCCTAGGGCGTCTACGTCAGACACGTTTGCGCTTAGCTTTTCCTTTAGCTCGTTGAGGAGCACTATCATCCCTTCGTATGTCTGCTTGCTGCCAGGCACCCTTATTTTCTTCCAAGTCTCACTAACGCCGTAGTTGGACTTGAACCCCGTCCCAAGATAGGCGTCCGCCAGGGTCATGCCGTTTAGCTCATCAAAAGTCTTGGAGCCCAGCGTCATGGAGACCTTGACCATGTTATTCTCAAATGAATAGCCAGGCTGTGTTATGGTGAAAGACTGCCTGTTAAGCATGCAGCTGTTGATGAATTCAGCGAATGGGTCGCCGGCTGACAGCACCTTGCACCTCCAGCCATAAGTGATCCAGACTGTAGCCTTGCCGTACTGACTTATCTGGAAGAGCTCACCAAACTCCCTGAGCCGGCTCCTGTCCAATATCGTCATCGTCAGCGTCCCTTTGGACAGCTGGTTGAAACCCTGCCCCTGGCCGGAAGACGCCACTGACACCTCAAAGGAGTTGATGACCGCCAGGGGAGCGTATGGGTTGAGGATCGGCTTGATCTTGTAGCCGTTGCTCTCAGGCTTTGAGTATAGTGTGGACGGGGATGTAAATAACTCCATCCCAGCGTAAGCTGTGTAGATAGTATCCCCCTTCGGAGTCTTCGACACTCCTAGTCGGGCAGCCTGGTGGCCTAAGTCAAAGCCAGTTGGGTCAGAATCACCTAAGAAAAATCTGTTCAGGCCGAACGGCTTGAAGCTGTTCCCAGATTGTTTCGCAGGCATCTCAAACTCGACCTCCACGTATGGAACGAGGTTGTTGGCGACGATTGGCGGCAGGGAGTTGATGAACAGCGACACCCTGTTGGCGTTGAAGCCCGTGTAGCTAGCCTTGGGTGTCAGGATGTCCATCGCCATGACCCGCTCTGAAGGACCGATTTGCGTTTTTGAGCATATAAACTTCTTGGCCTCTTTCGGCTCCAGTATTCTGACGACAGAGTTGCCGGTAGGGAACCTACCGGACCCTTCCGTCTCACTCATGATGTAGTCCGTCGACAGCAGGGTCGGCGACCGCGGGAACATCACGTTGTTAAGCAGAAAAGACTCGGGAGTGCTGTCATCTGCCTGTATGCGCGCAGCGAGGCTGTCTGTGGCTGTAAGGCCACCTAACACTGCCTCTAGGCTGTTAAAAAATCCGCCTGCTGCCATGACTCAGCCCAGGTAGACCATGACTTCGTTTATGTTGGGCAGCCGTAGGTAGACTCCTGGGGGTACCTGCATGCCCCACCCAATGTCGGAGGCGGCTGCCACGACCCACCAATACCTACCGTCTCCATACTCCTGGGCGGCTATGGTATCAAGCCTCTCGTTGCCTGTCGTATAACGAGTCCTGAAAGACAGCGTCCCCTGCTCCAGAGCGGCCCTGATACTGGCGACTGTGGAAGACGTCCCGTAGTAGTTGCCAGGAAAGATTGTCCTCGTGTTTGAGTACCTTGAGTTTGCCATATCCTCACCTCCCTTGCCGTGATAACTTAGAATGGAACATCACGAATTATACCTGACCTAGGGGCTGGCGTTGGCGGGCGCGGGTAGATTGGAGCGCGGTTGTAGCCTTGGCTGTCGAGGCCAGGAGAAATGTCGTGAACGGGGGAGAAGTTCACCGTGACCTTGCACATCATTGGGACGAAACCGTTCGACCTGCCCTGGTCACCTGTGTTCCATCTCGTATTTGAGTACCAGTCGAAGTCCATTTGGTCTATATGCCCCGCGAGGCCCTTGCCACTGTTGTGCTCAAAGTGACGAACGATAGCAGACGTGGTCGGGTCGAGCATGTTGGAAATGCTTAAAGAATTACTAATGTCAGCCGTGGTGTTGTATGACTTTACCTCGCTTACGTCCTTAGCGTTGATGACTGTCACTGTCTGAGTGAGGTAACTTTTTTTTATAAAGACTGTCTCGCCATCAAATTTTTTAACAGTTGCCGTCCTGAACTTACCAGGATTACGCCCCTTAAATTTAGCTAAGGGCCCTTCCCTGAAGCCCTCTTTCATTTTTAACTTGCCAGTGACATACTCCACATACTCCAGACCATTAGCAGAATTAATTACAACGCCTGTCGTACCGCCAGTTATTGTTATAGACCACCCGGTAGGCGAGATGTAGTCAATTGGACCACCACCATCTTGAGTAGAAACAGCCACCGGCTGACCGGAGTTCTGAGGTTCGTAGTAGTATACTAAATTCTCTGGCGGCACTGGCTTGATTTCGGTGTTGCCATCTATATTAAACTTGTCAGAGCCTGTCCCGGCTCCAAAAAGCCTAGCTAAGGCAAACTTAGAATAGTTGGAGCGCGCTATATCGCCTAGTCTTATCCTGACAAGCGGAGACGCTCCGATCAACTGGCTGAAGGGCTGGACGAACCTCTTCTGGTTCTGGAAGACGACCTTCCCGCTCGTGTACTGCGGGTATAACAAGGTCGTCAACTTGTTGATCTTGTCATACATCGGCGACACTTGGTCCTCGTTAGTCGCCACGACGTAGAATGAAAACCCAAACTTACGCGTGGTCCCCTTGTAGTGCTTCACTGGCTCCACACGTCCCATTCCTTCGACTGAATCATACGACGCAGTGTAGCTGTCGGTTAGCGAAGCCAGGAAAGCGTGGAAAGAGACTATCTCGTTGGTCCTAAGATCGTGGAAGTAGAACGGGAAATACTCAGACTCTAGGAAACTTTCTAATGTGCTGACCACACCGGTCTTTACCCTGAAGTTCTCATCGACACTGTCTGGGGAGGCATCAAAAGCTGACGTAGGCGGAACATTAACGCCTAATTTTAAATCTCCTAATTTTACAACAGGCATGAGAATCGAAACTTTTCTACGCACTGACATCTCGCTTTCGCGATTATCTTTAACGTCGTCTGGGGCGGCCTCTTCAAAGCTGCCTAGCTTGTATCTTGTAATTTTTTTAGAATGACCAGTCAAACCAGCTACTGAGAGCAGTGCGTCCGCTCTCAGCTTGACACTATCAGCTGGTGTAACTGAACTTTCATCTCCTGGAATAATAAACCCCCTGTCGTCCTTAAGACTTATATCTCCAATAACTTGTAAGTAAGCATATAGATCACCGATCTTAGCAAACGCGTTAAGGGTCGCGAAGAGGTGCGAAGTCTTGATGGCAGACACAATCTCAAAGATGTTCGTCACGAGGCCGAGGCCGCCGCCTATCAAGGCTGATAGCTTCTCAACGAGCAGTATGGCCGACCGAATCAACACACGAAAATGCACGACTCGAAAGCCGTTGTCGTTCTTGAATGGCGCCAAGAAAGACGCGATTGCCTTGTCGACTGTCGGATTTTCATACCCTGCGAAAAATATGTTGAAGCCATAGTCCACGGCGTCGCTGTATGACACCCGGTCTGTCTGAGTAAGGCCTAAGAAGCTTGCTGCGTCTGCAGACTTTGTGATGAGACCGAGTACGGCGCCCACGGCCGCCACAGCCAGTTTGACGACTGCAAACTGGGCCAACGCGAGCAACCACATGCCCTGCCCTGTGAAGTTATCGTCAACATTGTTGAGCTGCCCCCACGTGACGTCGTTGATGCTGAGGTACGTAGGGTCAGACGGCAGCCTATCGGCCTTATCAAAGACTGCCTGGGCCTGGAGGACAGCAGTCTTTATAGAGTTTGCTGCAGTCAGCTGCTCGAGACCCGGCACTGTCTTGTTAGCAAAGATTGTGTTAGGATCGTTCGGGTCGAAGAGAGGTAGCTGGGCCGCCAGCTCACCTGTGGCGACTTGTGTTAGACCCGCCCCAAGCGCCACGAACCTAGACGTAAGAGCCTGCCTCTTTAGCTTCTTGCCGAAGACGTTATCGCCCAGCTCTCTGTCGACAATGAGGGAAGACTGTGGGTCTGACGGCGCGCCTGCCATAAAGTTAGAAGAGAAGCTATTGACGCTGCTCCAGCGTCCTGACTTCGCGATAGCCTCGGTGACGTAGTTGCCCTCTGGCTCGCTAGAGGCGTCCCTAAAATTAGGCTCACCGACCTCTGTGTTGGGCTGCGGCCTGATGAGGTAGGGCTGCGGCCTGAGGAACTGCCTACTGTCATTCGCAAATTTTTTTCCGGTGCCTGTCTGGGACTCCATGCTGGGGACGTTCGTCGTCTCTTGGACGAACGCGTACCCCGCGTGGACCCTGGGAGAGTCAGCGTTGACGTCAGCGTAAGAAGTCGTCTGGTCAATGGGCGAGACTGGGTACTTGTTCTTGGCGGTCAACTTCACCAGGTAGCTGCCCAGAGTCTCTATCGTCTTCTTGGGCAGGTCGTTGGGCACGCCGTTGGTGGTGAAGCTTACGTCTATGACCCTGTCGCGTGGCTTCGTCGTGGGCTCGGCCGCGGGATCTCTCGGCTCATACGTCCGCGTTACTCCATCGCCTACGTCGAACCCACCGTCGCCCGTCTCAACTCCTATGCCATGCCCAGGCGTGCTAATTACGCTGTCTTTCGGCGGATTGGCCACTGCTGTCTCCTATCGCGGCCCTGCCGCTGTGTTTTAACTACAGCAGCGGAGGCTATTTCTGCCCTCCGCCCTTGGCGATCACGCTGGAGACAGCCCGAGCGAAGTCAGGGTTGCCCCTGGCTGTCTCCATGAACGGGTCGAGGACCTCTCCTAGTTTTAGGGCTAGTGACTCAGCGGCGGCGGCCACCTTGCGACGGGTCTCTTCGTCTGGGGCGGCCGCCAGGGCGGCCGCATAGCTGGGGTCGGACCTCAGCATGTCTATAAACTTTTGTGATTTCATGTCATGACCTGCTAGGGTTACTTAGCTTGGTGCGTGCTGTCTGTCACAGCTCTCTTAACGTGTCCGCCTGGGTCATGCGGCAACTCATCAAGCAGGGTGGGGTAAGTCAGTTGCTGCGTTTCGTATTTTGCAGTCTCAGGGTTGGAGACCGCTGCGTTGGTTGCATAACTTGTCCCATCTGACTTGTTGTCTAAATTAATCTTCAACGCCCTAACGGACCAGTCCAGCCTGTCCCTAATGATAGAGTCCTTGCGCAGGACCAGTATCCTCTCCAGGGTGTCAGCCTTCATGTCGACCGACACCTCCAGGTTGATGACCACCTTGTCGTTGCGGAGCGTCACCTGGTCTCCGAAGCCGAGGCGGTTGCCCAAGGAGTCGAGGGAGGCCTTGACGTTGAAGTTCTGGCCCTTTAGTTTGCCTAGCTCTGTGTTGAACTCGTTAGACGCCTTGAAGAGCTCCTTGGCGGCGCCCATTGTAGTCTGCACCTTCTGGGTCGCGGCGTCGATGCTAGACTTCGCCTGGTCCATGGTAGTAAAAGACGTCGCCACCGGCGAGGAGGACAGGAGCCTGCCTATCGGAGAGTCGACGCTGTAACCAGCGTATATCGCGTTGAAGATATTGTAAAGGGAGCCAGCTGACTGGGCGATGGCCTGCGCCGTGCCGACTCCTGTTGGTATTGTCGCTGTGATCTGGCCTACAGCCGCCACCATGCTCGACACGCCGCCTTTCATGCTAGTGAAAGATTGGCCGGCGGCGTCGGCGCTATCCGCCGCGCTCTTTAGGCTAGCCTTCGTGGAGTCAGTGAGGGTCAATGCGGAGCCAAGGGTCGGGCCCTGCCCAGCATCAAAGTATGAATTTATGGTCATGAAGACGTCGCCCATCGCCTTGCTGAACGTCGTCCAGGCTGGCTTGAACCCAGCGACTGTCTGGTTGGCCTGAATAACTGCATTAATAGACGTAGTGACGGAAGTTATGAGGTCTTGGAATATCTTGACCTGCAGGACCTTGTCCTTAAAATTTTTCTCAGCGTCAGGTCCCATTACACGCCAGTCGATCTGGTCCATCGCATCGCGGATAGACTTCATCGTAGCGTTGATGCCTTTTATCTCGTCAACGGTTAATTTTGCAGCCATGTCCTTGAAGGACTTTATCCTCTCTTGGACATTTTCTGGCGTAACTGCACCGAGGGATGACAGAGCCATGTCTCTCTGCGATTTTTCAGCTGCCGCTTCTTGAGCTTTTTTTGCCTGTGCTTCAGCATTTTCACGCGCTTTATAGGCAGGACTGCTTGGATTTTCATACGCATCAATAATTGATTGAGCACTCATAATCCTTAGGTCAAATGCAGCTGCATTCGCATCAAATTCCTTCATTTTTGCTGCTTTAAAAGCCACCCCGGCGGCAGCTGATAAGCCTACTGCACCTGCAACTGATCCTGCGCCTGGCGCTACAATTGACCCTCCAACAAATCCTAGTGCTCCTACGCCTGCTACCATGCCTGTTTCAGCCCAACTAAGCTTCTCTGCGTCTTCTTTGGCTTTTTGTCTTAATGCCTGCTGTTCTTCAAGTTCTTTTTTAGCTATTTCAATTTTTTTCTTCTTATCTTGCTCGGCCAATATATCTTTTGTGAATTTATCAGCGCTGTCAGCAGATTGTTTTGCATTATCTCTCATCCCTTGGCCGACAGAATCAGCAATCATTTTACCTAATGCCCATCCTGCGGTGAAGGACGCTGCAAGAAGTCCCGCAGCCCCTAAGAAAGAAGTAAATGATGTTTTAAACATCGCTGTACTTACAGGATTTCCAAGATAGGATATCCAACCTTGACTTAGCTGCGAGGCAGCTAATTCTCCAGCCTTACCTGCCTCTGCAGCCGCTGCCGCCTGATAGATCGCTTGTGTAATAGCGCTAGTAGCCGAACTTTGAAACAATCTTCCGAGACCAAATTTAATAATACCCGGTATTAGAGCATATGAGGCTAAGGCAGTTCCAAATGACATGCCAAGAAGCATAAAATCTCTGCCCTTCCATAGCTCAGCCCGAGCGAGTCCTAAAAGCTCCCACAGCAGGTCACCCATCTTGGACGCTATCTTTGGAAGGTTCTCGCGCAGGGCAGTGTAGATGGGCATGACGAATGGGCCCATAATGCCCGTTGCCTGGTTTATCTGGGCGTCCGCCCTCTTTGGGTCGATGATGAGGTTGATAAGGAAGTCGAGGGCGTTGATTACCATGGGCGATAGCGCCCTAATGCCGGCGCCTATGGTGGCCCCGACGACCGCCATGATCTTCTGGAAGGAGGCGGCTATGCCGGCGAATGCTGGATTGTTGCCGCTGAAGAAGTCAGTGATGAGCCTCGAGAAGTCGTCGAGCAGCCCTTTCACGTCACCCTGGCCCGTAGCGAGTGACCGAGTGAACCTCTCCAAGATACCCGAGAAGGTATTAAAGAACTTCTCTATGCCACCCTGCTTGAAAAAGTTGTGCATCGCAGTGAAGAGACCGAAAGTGTTCTCGAGGATGCCGAAGAACTTCATGCCGAACTGGAAGCCGATCTGGAAGGTGTGCATCAGGGCCTTCCTGATGTCGAAGACGACGTCCCTAAAGGGGCCGAACATGACAAGGGCCCTGGCCATCCCCTTGAAGAACATCTCGAAGAAGGACCCCACCATCTCGAACTGCCTCACCACCCTCTCGATGGATGGAGCGAGACGCCGAAGTGTCTCCTGGTAGGCCTCCTCCTTCTTCTTGGCCGCGTCAGCCTGCTTCTGGATGTCCTGCAGCGACCTGCCCTGGTTGTTCATAGAAAAGACGGTACGGGCCACCTCTTCTGACAGGCCAGTGCTAGAGGCCAACAGCTTGAGGTTGTAGTTGTTCATCGTGTCGGCAGAGACGCCGGCACTGAACAGTGACTTTCGAAGGATGTCTACCTGCTTAGCGGCGTCGCCGCCGGCACCCGCCTGCAGCAGCTCCATGGTGTCAATGTTGGCGCCAAAGGCCTGCGTCAGCATAGAGACGTTGTCAGCGGCCTGCTCGAAGGTGCCGAAAGCGCCTAGCGTGCCCTTAATGTGGTCCAGTTCTACCCCAAGGCCGCGAGCGTAAGTGGCGCCCTTGAAGAGGGTCTCCACGGTGGCGTTGCCGAAGACACCAACGTCCTTGATGGCCTTGCCGACGTCCCTGCCCAAGACCTTAGCGTTATCGCCGTAGGCCTTCTCCAGCTGCAGGGCCATCTTGGTCATGTCCTGAAAGACATGCTTGGCGTCCTTGCCTGAAGCGAGAGCGTAGAGGCCGATTGACCTCATCTCCTCCGCTCCTAGGCCTAGGCCCTTGGCGAAGGCGAAGAGCGTGCCCTGCTGTTTCTTGCCAAAGGACTTGAGCATTGAGGGCAGGGCGGCCCCGATGCCCTGGGCCATCTCGTTGACGTAGTTGAGCATCTCGGCGGCGTCCCCAAAGACGCTGTAGAGGCTCAGGCCTGTGTTCTTCGCGAAGCCCTGCATCTTTGTGCCGACGTCTAGCACCATGGCGGAGGTCCCAGTCCTCAGGTCGCCGAAGTACTTGCGGACGTTCTCTCGGGCCTGGGCGAACTCGGTGCCACCGGTGGCCTTGGCGGCGAAGTCCATCAGCTTCTGGAACATCTGGAACGGTATGGAGGCGATGGCGAAGCCGATGTTGAAGAGCGAGGAGGCCAGGCTGGTAGCTATAGACGTGGCGCCCTTCAAGACGTTCATGGCGTTCTGGACGCCCTGGGACAGGCCCTGGAAGAAGAGCAGGACGCTGGAAGTGTTCTTGTACTGGTCGATGAACTTCTTGGCCCCCTTGGCCAGCTGCCCCTGAAGGGTCTTGAACTTTTGGGGCTCTGGCCGGCCGTAGGCTTTCGCTATAGCCTGCGCGAGGGAGGCGGCGGACCCGCCGGCTTCGTCCATGTTTTTTATGATGTCCTCTAGGGACTCGTTGACCTGTTGCGCCCCCTCGGCCGCCTTAGACGTGTTAGCGGCGGCGTCAGCGACCGGCCCCTCTCCGGCCTCGGCGAGAGAGGCCAGCGTCTTCTGGAGCTGCTCTAGCACTTTAAGCTGGCCCTCAATGGTGCTAGTCAGCTTCTCATTGATGTTCTCCATGCTGGCCGCCATGGCCGCCATGGCAGTAGCCTGCGCAGAAAAATCGTACGGCTCACCGCCGCCCTTGCCGCCTTTTCTTTTAGCCAAGCGTCACCCCTGTCAGACTAAGTAGTGGAGACGCAGCAAAAGGGTCACGTAAAGCGCCTCAGGCGGGACGGTACCTGCTCCCGAGACCGCCCCTGCATGGCCCTGACATCTGGGGTGTCTGCGTGGGCGGCCCGGGTCGGGGCATCGGAGCCGTCCGGCCCCTTCCGCGTCAGCTCTTGGACGAGGCGGTCTACGAACCACCTCTTGTAGGAGACGGGTATGTTGTAGGCCTCTGTGAAGGTGAAACCACCGTAGTACATCAGCAGGAAAGTGGGCTCAAGGATGATCCCCTCCCTGTCCTCATGTCGAAGGCCAAAAAAAGTTGACGCCGAGCGGCATGTCGACCTCCTCTGAGTGGCCGCACTTGTCGCAGGCCACGTCCTGCCGCATCACGATGCCTGGCTCGTTGTCTTTGATGTAAGTGCGAAGGGCCCTAGAGTCGCGGGCCGGCATGCTCTTGATGAAGTTAGAGATCTTGGCCCTGTCGGTCACGCCGTCCACAGCCACGATAGCGTACTGTAGCGCTGTGGTGACGGCTGACTCGTTGCCGAGCCCATGCTTCTTCTGCTTCTCGGCCAGGGCCATCATGTCGTCCTCGTCCCGTCCCGTCAGGAACTTGAAGCGGACGTTCTTCTTGGAGACGGGCAGGGCGAACTCGAAGGCGTTGCTGCCCTCGACCACGGGGTCGATCGCCAGCCTGCGGATCTGGAGCTCGGCCAGGTTGAAGGTGTGTTGGGTGTTAGTGTCGCAGTCTGGACACTCCAGCTCCACTGGGTACTCAGGGCCGTACCCCGTGATCCTAACGGCCACCATCAGGGCGTTCCTGTCACCGATCAGCATGTCAGACACGTTGACGCTCTTGTCGACGATGCATGACCGGATGAGCTCAGTGATGGCGGTGCCCTTCTTCAGGAGGGCCCTACTGGTCAGGATGTCCTCCTCGCGGGCTGTCATGGCCCGAATCTCCAAGGCTTCCCTGTCGGCCAGGGCTGACCCCTGCGGGTAGACCCTGCCGCTGGACGGCAGGGGGACGAGCTCCACCGGAATGTCGAGGCCAAAGTCCGCCTTGACCCTGTCGGCCATCGTCGTCGTCGGCATGCCCGGCTGGACTCCCGGCGGGGCTGAAACCTGTCCCTGGAACACTGCGTTGCGATTCTCGCGGTCGTCTGACATGCTGTTGCTCTCCTGCCGCCAAACCTACACTCTTGGGCAGCGGCCAGTAAAACTTATTACCAAACTGCAAATAGCCGCCCCTGGGGGCACTAGGAATATTCCTGCCATGAGACACGTTTACTTCTGCCCACTGCAGCTACACAATTATCTAACAATAACCAGAGTAGGAAGAAGCTACAACTAAGAAGCGTCCTAGATAGTTAAGAGCAGCAAGGTGATTAGATGCCACTAAATTATGCTGTCCCAGCCGAGGGTTACGTCTCCTCTTACCAGATATCTGCCACCCCGTACGTCACGTCTTCCCAGGTGGCCTTGGGGGATGTCCACGAGATAGACTTCGGCTACGTCGCCAGGTTCATCATCGTCAGGAACACCAGCCCGAGCGGCTCTAACATCGCAGTGGCCTTCACTGAGAACGGCCTGCTGCCCAGCAACTCCAACTACTTCATCCTCAACGGCACGGAGTCTTTCTCGGCAGACATGCGAGTAGACAGGCTCTTCATCTCAGGCTCAGCTGGCACGCCGACGTACACAGTCATCGGCGGGCTGACGTTCATCCCGTCTAGGAACTTTGTGACAATCACGGGGTCGAACGGCTACGGCGGCGTCGGCTGAGATGTCGAACTTTGGCTTCAACCAGACGTTCAACTTCGCCCAGTCGTACGGCTTCGGCAACGGGTTTAGCTACCAAGAGAATCAGGCAGCTCTCCGCGGGCCTGTCCTCTTCTTTGACGCCGGCAACCCAACTTCATACCCAGGGGCTGGGACGACGTGGACAGACCTGATTAGTGGGGTCCCAGCGACGCTGCAGGGCGGATACGCCTACCACAGCGGTAGAGTAGACTTCAACGGTACAGACGGTTTCGCCACAACGCCGAGCGACGTGACGGTCGACCTGACGGAGGGCTTCACGATGGAGGTCTACGTCAAGTTCCGTGACCTCGCAGTGCAACAGGGCATCGTCGTCTTTAACAGCCCGGGCTACATGAACCTGATCTACACCAGCGGCGGAGAGATCAGGTGGGAGGTCGCGGCAGGCGAACAGGTCTTCGACCCCGGACCCATCGAGACTGGGGTCTGGTACCACCTCGTGGGGACATGGGACAGGGCCTCTGGCCTGTCCAAGCTGTACAGGGACGGCGTCCTCGTGGCGTCTGACACCAAGACGTGCTCCGTCACCACACGGACCAGCTACCTGCAGATCGGGCAGTACGATGGTGACAGCTCATTCACCGATGGGGACATCGCTGTGGTCAGGCTGTACGACAGGCCGATCACCGCGACCGAGGTGACGAACAGCTACAACTCCCTCAACACGAGGTATGCCGGCCCGCTCGTCTACCTAGATGCAGCGATCCCGGCGTCTTATCCCGGCAGCGGGTCCACGTGGTCCGACCTCGGGCTGTGGCACAACGACGCGACGCTGCTCAACTCTCCGGCCTACAGCTCGGCGAACAGCGGCACGATCCTGTTCGATGCCGACAGCACCCAGGCCGCCACAGTGCCTGACCTCGGTGACCTGACACGGTGGACGGTGGAGACCTGGGTCAAGTTCAGCGACGTGACAAACATTAGTTCATTGGGCGTGATTACCAACAATTATGGGGGCAATGACGTCAACTTCTCGATAGGCAACAACGACACTAGCGAGATTGCTGGTGGGCTGTACAAGAACGTTATGGGCGGCGGCTGGCAGAACGCGCCTAACACTCTAACCCCAGTAACGGACACGTGGTATCACCTCGCCGCGACGTACGACGGGTCAGACGTCAAGTTCTACATCAACGGAGCGAGCAGCGGTTCGACGGCGTGGAGCTCGGTCAGCCTGACGTCTGGTGGAGACGTCAACATCGGGCGTCGGTGGGACGGTTACAACGACGCTACGTCCTACGTGTCTGGCTCGATACCCTTCGTCAAGATCTACGACAGGGCGCTTAGCAGTGTAGACGTCTCAGGAAGCTACGAGAGCCTAAAGAGCAGGTATCCGCTTCCCCCAGTATCGCTGCCAACACCCTACTTCAGGTGGGATCCAGCCAACTACGACGCAGGAATTATACCCGACACGGGAGCCTACGCGGGTCTCATCGGTGCACCCGGAAACGCTGCACATCTCGTCAACGGGCCTACAGTCTCAGCATCACCACCACGGGTGACTTACGGCGGAGACATGTCTGGACAGTATGCGTACACATCAGCTCTCATGTCACCCGGGATGAACACCTTCACCGTGGCCGCCTGGGTCAAGACCCCGTGGACAGACCGCAAGATCATCGGGTTCGAGAACAACCAGGTGGGCCAGGGCTCTTCGGGTTATGATCGGCACATGTTCGTGCAGGACACGACGGGCCTCTTGGGGTTCGGCGTGTTCGACACGATGCAGCGGACGGTCCTGTCGACGACTCCCGTCAACGACGGCGTGTGGCACCACTGCGTCGCATCCTGCATCTTCGACCCAAACACGCAGGCGACTGGGACAGGCACCGTGAAGATCTACGTCGACGGAAACCTCGAGGGGACGATCACCGCGTCACCATACCAGTACGAAGGTGCGTACTGGCGTATCGCCTCATGGGTGGGCTGGGGTGGCGGGCTGTTTGACAGCGGCTACTTCCTGGGCGACATCGGTAAGGTAGAGGTCTATGGTGAATTCGCCGCGCTTACTGATGCGCAGGTCCAACAGCTGTGGCTCAACGACAAGGCGACGTACGGGCTGTAAGGCAATCCCTTAGCTGTGTGTATGGGTATGCGAAGCCTGCGTGTGGTTGTGGCCTGCGTCACTTGCGGTGATCCCTGTAGAGCCGCTGGTCAGCACGTGCGTGTGGGAGTTCTGTGTGTGGTTGTGGCCTGCGTCGGTCGCAGTGATGCCAGTTGACCCGCTGGTTATCACGTGGGTGTGTGAGTTCTGGACCGGGGTCACCTGGTAGGTGTACCAGACGTCGACAACGTTCCCATTGATTGACGTGGTGGTTCCGAAGCTGCCGCTCGATAGGTTGGTGGATGAGAAGGAATCGTTGAGCCCGGCGACAGACGTCTTCAAGAAAGAAGCGACTGGGATGTTCAGGACGCCGATGTAGGAGTCAAGCTGGACCGTTGCGTTATGCCCAGCTCCGCCTGTACCGTTCAAGGTGTGGGTGATACCGTTGGCGTTGATGAGAGAGAAGATCTTTGTTCCGACGGCGAGGTTGCCGGGATTTGACGTGAAGGTCTCTGACACCACATTTCCAAAGACGTCTGTGCCGGCCACCGTTATGTTTCCGCCGTTCCAGTTGTTGCCAAAGTTGACCTGTATGTTTCTTGGCACTCCAGGCTGAGCCGATGGGCTGACTGGTGTAGAACCGGGTAAGGTGATCGTAGCGAGGGTGGTGCCGATGTTCTGTGCGATGTTAAACGACTCGTGCGCCGCCAGAGTCAGGGGCTGGACGGTGGCTGTGGTTGAAGAGATTGGGTGTGAGTGGGTCGGGTCTGTGACCGAGATCGACGCCGTGGCAGAGTTATTGACCGCTGTGGTCGATGATACTGGATGGGAGTGGGTGGGGTCAGCCACAGATATCGACGCAGTAGCGGAGTTGTTGACCGCCGTGGCTGAGTTGATGGTCAGGACCGAGCTGGCCCAACCCGTCCCGTTGCTCGTGAGGATGCTTCCAGATAATCCGGAAGAAGACAATCCAGTACCACCCCTGGCGACAGAAAGAATTCCTGAGGTCACCTGGGAGGCATCCAGCGAGGCAGAAGTGTTGGTCACGGCTGTAACCCTGCCCTGCGCGTCGGTGGTGAAGACAGGGACAAGCGCGGCGGAGCCGTAGGTCCCGGCGGTCCCAACGTTGGGCATCGATATGGTGCGGTTTGCAGAGAGGTCTCCACCACCAGCCAGCCCGGTTCCAGCTGATATCGTCGTGATCTTGTCGGCCTTCTGGGAAGCCAGCGAGCTAGACAATGAATTAATAGAACCCGTTATGTTCCCCAGGTCGGTCACCAGGCCAGTGACCTGAGATTCGGTTATCTGAATTGACGTGTTTGATACCGCGGTTACTCTACCCTGCGGATCCGTCACGAACACGGGAACTTGCGAAGCGGATCCGTATGTTCCGGCCGATCCGGTGTTCGAAAGGTTCACCACGATGACGCCTGATGTTCCTCCGCCAGTCAGGCCTGTTCCGGCCGTCACTCCGTGTATCGTGCCGCTGTTGACCGTGGCTAACGTGACTGACCCATTAGAGCCGGTCACGACGCTCATGTTTCCTCCGGCCACGAGGTAGGACGATCCATCAGACAGCTTCGTGAGAGAGCCTGTCAAGTACGACGCGTTCACAGTCGTGGCGTTGGTCGTAGTCGTGTTGGCGGTGCCGACCGTGAAGCTCTGGAGTGTCTTTGAGTTGCTCCAGAAGCCCGTCGTCTGATTGAAGACCAACATATCGCCCGTGGAGCCGGCGCTGATGGAAACGTCTCCGAGCTCTTGCAGTTGGGTGGGAACCGTTGGCTGGGCGCTGACGCCTACGCCACCGACCTGCCTGAAGAGCCCGGCTTGCTGGATGATGACCAACCCGTCAGAGAGGTCCGTGCAGTCCTCTCTGAGGATGATGTACCCCAAGAGGATCGCGTTCTGAGCAGAGTTGGGCGCCTCGATGAACGGTTCGTTGTTGATGCCACCCTGGGCTGAGGATGCGTCAGCGTAGGCCGTGTTGCCGTAGTAGACGAGGAAGAGGCCCGTCGGAGAGTTTGGCACCCAGAAGACGCGTTGGATTGTCCAGGACCCGCTCGGGACGAGGGTGAGCGTGCCGTTGTTGTTGTAGTGTGTCGGGTCGATGTAAGTGTAACCTGCCGCCCCGGGGCCAACGTCGATGATGGGCGTGGAGCCGCTGACGTAGTAGCGAGCGATCTTGGAGACAGTCACCGGTGTGTCCTCGACGATTGTCGAGGGATGGCTCGGGTCGACCGTGTAGTTGGCACCCAGCTTGAAAGACCTGCCGGCCGCCTTTACGATGCCCAGCGTGGAGCCTGAGGCTTCCAGTGTGTGGCCCGATAGCTTCATGGGCCCAAAGGCACGCAAGAAGTCGTCAGTTTGCTGGTTAGAGGCGTAGGAGACCTGCGGGGCATTGAAGACACCGGTGGTGAGATTTCCGGAGAGGTGCAAGACGGCAGCCAGGTCAATCGCCTCATCGTGTTGATTGATGTTGATGGAGCCCCACGGAAGAGTTTGTTGTATCAGGTCCCCGTCGGGACCAATGCCAATGTATGTGATCTTGGCGGAGGCTGAGTACGCCAGCGGCACGTTTACGAAATTATCCCACTTGACCAGCTTTATGGTCGGGTACGGTGACGATGAAGTGGAGGCGTTCTGGGCGACGACGATTCCCTCACCGGCAGCGACGCTGAATGTCGTTGTTCCCGGGGTCGTGGATACCACGCCGCCGTGTAGGATGCCGGTGCTCATGTAGCTCTCCAGCCACCGGAGACGTGTGGTGTTGGTGTATGGTCCCTGGTACTGCGTGAAATAGAGGTCGTTGGTGGAGCCTGAGGTGTAGACGTATGAAGCGGTCAGGTTAGCCGGGATGGATCCCGCGGCATCGACGGGTAGCATCTGGAGGTAGCCTCCACCCGGCCCACCGGTGGTGCCCGAGACAATGACGCTGGCCGCCGTGATGGAAGTTGTGCCGACCTTCGTCGCCGTCAGGAGGCCATCGTACCTGTCGTACGTCAGGCCAGGGTCGCCGGCCAGAGAGCCGCTGTCATTGAACTGGACCTGTTTGTCAAGGCCGACGGGGGAGGCCGGCACGGCCGGGGCCGCTACTGTGATAGACCCATTGGACCCGGTGGTGATGACGACGTTCGCCCCGGCCACCAGGAAAGGCGATCCATCGCCGACGACGGTGTGGGAGCCGCTGAAGGCGCCGACAAAAGAGCCACTGACAGGGGCGCCGCCAAAGTCGACGCCCCCATCCTCGCCATTGAACTGGACAAGACCCTGGCCAGGTGTGTACTTCGCTGATATTGACATGTCAAACTCCCTGATGTTTAAATATCTGGGAACGGGGGAGCTGATGGCCTGCAGCGGGACCTACGGTACGACGTCAAGTCGCCAGGAGGAGTTGGAGCACCCATAGATCTCGACGACCCCCGCCTCCTGGGCCACCTGGGCCTGCGTCATGCCACGGGACTTATCGGCCTTGAACTTAAAGCGGTTGTACCTGCGCTCGAAGTCTGTCCACCAGAAGCGGGGGCCGGTAGAGGCCCGCTCCAGCTTCCACCCGGCTGCCTCGTAGCCAACGCCGGCGCCGACGCGGCCGTCGACGTATGTCATCAGGCCCTTCATGCCAGCAGAAGAAGCGTAGCGGGCCAGGTGAGGCGTCAGCTTCCCTAGCCAGCCCCTGACTGCGACGCCAGGCAGGGTGGCTGACCTGGCCACCTCAAGCGTGTCCGAGTGCCGCTTGTGGAAGGGGCGGCGGAGGGAAGAAGCGGCCACCACGCGGCCGGACCCATCGACGAGGCCGAAAGATGCGACGCTGCGTGTCGCCCCCTCCAGGTGGGAGGCCTGGAAGAAGCCTGTAGCGACGGCCGAGTCCAGCTGCTCCACCCTCAGCTTGCGGGCGTCCAACACTTCGACAGGCATCTTGAGGCGGTGGCGTAGCATGCCCTCCACGACGGGACGCCTGTCCCTCCACTCGTCCTCGTAGACGCTGAAGAGACTGACTCCTGCCGCTCGGGCAGCGTCGTGCTTGGCCTGGTGGTACTTCTGGTCTGCGATGACGAGGGAGGAGTGCCAGTAGAGGCCGTTGTACTCCACACCGAACTTGTGGGACGGGACCCAGACGTCCACCTCCAGGGGAGCCAGGACCGTCCTGTCGTTGGAGGCAGCTTCCACCCCAAGGGACCGGACGAACTCCAGGAGCTCCAGCTGGCCCTTGGACTCTTTGGGGTGGCAGGAGAAGCAGACGGGAGTAGACTCTAGCATCATGAGGTTCTTCTCCTGCTCGGTCCCACATTCAATGCACTTGAACTTGAGTCGCTGGTACTTGTTGCGGTACTCACTAGGCGGGGTGACGAGTGAGAACTGCGGAAACTGTTCGACTCGATTCAGCAGCTCCGCCGGCGTTAAGCGACGCGGGTCGTAAGCCTGCTTTAAGGCTGAAAGCTTCTGCGACAACAGCTCAACACGCGGGTCATCCTCCTTTGTCAGGCCCTTGTTCCAAACATGGATCTCACCCGCTCGTAACGCTGCAACCCTGGACGCGGCCATGTTGGCAACACGGGGGTCTTCTTCCTTCGTCTTCCCACTCTGCCAAGAGTTATAACCAGAAGAGTACAGCTCCTGAAGGGTGGCAGACGTCTTCACGGCCATACCTGCAACCTTCGCAGACGTCTCTTTGGTCAGACCGTCGTTCCAGACCTTGTACTTACCGCCAGCGTAGCCGTCGGCCCTCTTCTTGGCGAACTCAGCCTGGCGTGCGGGGTCGAGGTAGACAGAGTCGACGCGAGCGTTGTGGCCACGGACGAACTTTGACAGGAACCCTTTCTTCCACCCGGACCAAGACAGCTTCTCCTGACAATCAGACGAGCACTGACAGGTCGGGTGAATGCCACAGTGGTGGAGCTCAAGGTACAGGGCTAGATGATCCGGGATCCCGTGGACATCGACCAGGTGGTCGAGGAACCGAGCTTCTTGTCCAAATGTTAGGTCGCAGCGGGGGCAGCGAATGCGTTCGAAGGCCATGGCATAAATGTACCACAGCCTTCGAAGTTGTGCAACCCAGTAGGTATTTTTATCGAATCAGAACTGCAGCACGCAGTTGTCGAACCTAATCGTGAGCTGGATCTCCTGTGGATCTGCGCCATCATACGCGAGCTCACCGAAGTTGGCCGATGTAATGAAAGCGCCTTTGATGTCCCAAAGTTCTATCACTGTACCGACAGGATCAAGCATCTTAAGCTGGATGTCCCTCTTGTAGAAGTCAGCGTAGCCAGCGCGGCCCGACACCGACTCGAAGTGGAGACGGATCCACTCCATGACCTGCTGGGCGCCCGAGGGAGCGATGGGGTCGTGGAGGTTGACCGAGATGGTCTCAAACTTGGTCATGCCGGCCACGTAGCGGCGGGAGTTGATGAACGGTATCTCAACCTCGTCCGTGGTGAAGGTGGGGCGCGAGGCGCTCTTGACGATGTAGGCGTCAATGCCTTCTATCATTAATACCCATCTATTTTTGCGCTTTGGTTCGAACTTATTCGGAATCATTGATGAAACGTCGAGTGTCTCGGCCATGGTGTGTCTCCTCTTCGCACTTTAAGTGCCAAAGTTACGTATAGCTGCACGTTCATATACGACTTTTTTCGTATGCAAAAGCTTAATTAAATGAAGTACAATGCTAGAAAAGATGGAAGCTAAAGAAAAAGAGACCTTATGGTCAAGACACTGCCCCCAGTGCGGCTCGACCGTCGAGCATAAGTCCAAGGCAAAGTGTAGAGCGGCCGAGAAGGCGGGTTCTCCTTGTGTTAAGTGCTCGCGGTCCAATAATGGGAAGAAGAACGCCGGGACAGAAAAATGTTCTCTGTGCACTGAAGAGTTTAGGACCTCTAAGGAAGGCGTCGAAGAGCACGCTGCGAGACACGGCGTTTCTCCAGAGGAGCTGTGGCTGCGACTAAAGGACGCTAGTCCAGCACTTTGCAAGTGTGGGTGCGGAAGGCAGACTACGTGGGTTGGATGGGCAAAGGGGTACTCGTCTGTCCTATGCGGTCACAACGCGAGCATCTACTCAGTCTACGAAGAAGAGAAGGCGTTGGAGATAGCCGCAAAGCGGTCTGCCGCCCTGAGGGGAACTACAGGGTGGTCAAAGGGGTTGACCAAAGAAACTGACGAACGGGTGGCAGCCCGCGCTGCCGCAACTAGCGTAGGAAGGAAGAAGGCCTTTGATGAAGGCGAGCTAAAGGCCTGGTCGAAGGGCCTAACCAAAGAGACCGACGAAAGGCTACTGGCGTTTTCCCAGCGCTTGAAGGAAGACTTTGCAAACGGCATAAGGTCGCAGTGGCACAAGGGCCTGTCTGAAGAGGTCGACGATCGCGTCAAGCAGAAGAATGAATCCCTCCGGCAAGCATATGAGTCCGGACGTGTCAAGGCGTGGCACGCTGGAAAAACTGCAGCCGAAGACCCACGCATCGACAAGTTTTGGGCTAATCGTGACGCCATGAAGGAGTACCAGCACGTCCACTGGTCAGAAGATGTGGTTAGAGAAAAGTTGTCAGGCAACCAAGCAGTAGAGCTCGTCGAGATAGAAAGCTATAAAAATGTCTACGTCTCGTCTATCCTCGTCAGGTGCAAGTCTTGTGGGTGGTCTGATGCAGTCACATTTGACCGCGCGCGAGCAGACAGGTGCCCCAAGTGTACTCCCATAGGGTCGCGTGGCCAGAATGAGATCGCTGACTGGCTTCAGTCGCTTGGCCTTTACGTTGGCCGGAACGTTGTCGGAATCCTGGACGGTAAGAAGCAGTTAGACATCTTCGTTCCGGAGAAGATGGTTGCCATAGAGTTTAATGGACTATTCTGGCACGGTGAAACACAACCAGGCAAAGACGCTAGGTACCACCAGCAAAAGTCTTTATCTTGTGAAAAGCACGGGGTGTCTCTCGTCCATATCTTCGAAGACGAGTGGTACGACAAGCGGGAGGTCGTAAAGTCGACGATCCTATCAAAGCTGCAGATGATCAACGATAGGGTCAACGCTCGAGACTGCGACGTCGTCGGCCTCAGCCCAGAGGAACGTCGCGAATTTTTTGAGCTCAACCACCTCGATGGCGATGTCAATGCCTCTTTTTCTTTCGGTCTTAGGACGAAAGACGGAGAGCTGGTGGCCGCAATCTCAGCACGGCGACCGTTCCACAAAAAGTACAGCGAATCATTGGAGATAGCCCGCTTTTGCTCTAGGGTTAACCTAGTGGTCCCAGGTGGAATGAGCAGGTTGGTCAAAAAAGTTGTTCAAGAGGCGAGGGTAACTGGCGTTTCAAGCGTCATATCTTACGTTGACACCCGACTCGGAGGCGATGGTAACGGGTACGTCCTGTCAGGATTCATCTTGGAAAAAAAGACTAGTCCACGTTATTGGTGGACAGACTATCACAAGCGGTTCGATCGCTTCAAGTTCAAGGCTGACCCCTCCCGCGGCATGACGGAGGCCCAGGTGGCAGACGAGGCTGGCGTCGTCAAGATCTGGGGGTGCTCCAACCTGGTCTACCGCCTCAACGTGTCACCTGCCGCCAACCAGCCCGCCGTAGGCGTCCACCCGCCTGTCCCGAAAGAAGGGCCACTGTCGTTGGGCCTCAGCGACCTCCCAGGGGTCGATGTCAACGACTAAAACCCCCTGGCCGTCCCTGGAGGCCCTGGCCACCACCCGCCCGTGTGGGTCGACAGCGAAAGACGAGCCCCAGAATTGGATGTCTTGCCCTGGTGGACCCTCTCTCCCTGTCCGGTTGGCGGCCACGACATAGACGCCGTTAGAGATGGCGTGGCCCCGCTGCACTGTCTCCCAGGCAGACAGGTCAGCCTCCCCGTACTGGTCCCTGTCAGCAGAGCTCCACCCGATAGCTGTGGGGTACAGCAGCACGTCTGCCCCGTCCAGGGCAGTCAGGCGGGCCGCCTCTGGGAACCACTGGTCCCAACAGACGAGCACGCCGATACGACCGAACCGTGTGTCGTGGGCCCTAAACCCAAGGTCTCCAGGGGAGAAGTAGAACTTCTCGTGGTACAGCGGCTCCTCCGGCAGGTGCGTCTTGCGGTACTTGCCCGCCAGGGAGCCGTCAGCGTCAATGATGACAGCCGTGTCGTAGAAGCGGGCGCCGGCCCTCTCGAAGAGAGGGACCACGATGACGACGCCCAGCTCCCTGGCGAGGCGACTCATGGCACCCGTCGTGGGGCCTGGAACGCTCTCGGCCAGGCCAAAGGAACGGGGGTCCTGGACGCGACAGAAGTACTGCGTCAGGAACAGCTCCTGGTGACACACGACGTTGGCGCCTAGCCGGGCTGCCTCACGCGTCAGCTCGACAGCCCTCTCCAGGTTCTGGGCGGGGTCAGTCCCGCAGCCCATCTGGACGAGCCCCACACGAAATGGCTGGGGTGTAGGACCCTCTTGGCCTCTTCACGAATGACGCGGCGGAGGAATGTGTCAGGTCGTATCATCGGCTGTCGCTTAAGTATCTAGATGACACCAGGATAATCCTCCCACAGTAGGCGTGGGTTTCTACCGTCCAGAGGAAAAGAAAAATCCTGGTGGCCTCGTGGACCACCAGGACCTATCTCACAGGAAGGGCGGAGCCACAGCCAGCGTCAGTCTGTCTCCCCGGCATCACGCAGGGCCTCGTCCCCGGCCATGTAGTCCTTGACGTGCTCAAGGTTCTCATGGGCCTTGGCGATCAGGTCTTGCACCCATGCTGGGAGCTGGTCGCCCTCCTCCACCAGGCCACAGATCGTCCCAGCCATCTCCTTGATATCCACCATCCGGGACTTGGCCATGTAGCCCTCGTCGTCCATCGGGTGACCGGACTCGTAGCCGTGGAGGAAGCGCTGTGGGTCTTTGCCTCCAGCGGCAGGCATCATAGCATCGACTTCCTCCTTGATGATCTGGCGGAGCTGGTTGGCTGTGAGTTTCATTGTCATGCTCTTTCTATTCCTTGTCTATCACTGCTGGATGTTGTTTGTTACAACGAAGTCCAAGGACACGAATTCGACGCTCTTCGTTGGCTGCAGGTATATCTTGCCGCGGACCGTGTTATTCTCGATGTCGGCCTGCGTCGTTGTGGAGGAGTCGATGATGACCTTGAACCTGTCGAGGCCGGCCTGCTGCTGGATGGTCTGCAGCCTCGGGGTGATGGCAGCAGAGAAACGGGCCAGGGTGGCGGCCCTGTTGGGCTCGAAGAGGATGGTCTGGGCGATGTCCCTGACCTGGCGTCGTACCTCTATCAAGAGGCGGCGGACGTTGACGCGGTCCAGGGCCGAGGCGGCCTTCAACAGCGTCTTTTGGCCCCAGACCACCGTGCCGGCCGGGGCTGCCTTCTTGATGACCATGTTGACGTCCCTGTCGTACAGCCTGTCCATGTCAGCGTCTGTCAGGGGAACAGTCGGGTCTGTCACGTTGGGCAGCACCCCGCGGGTGTATCCGGCAGGAGCGAACCACGGGTGTCCCAGTTTGTCGTTGAGGGACAGGGCCCCGAGGACAGCCACAGTCGGTGGTACCTGGACCTCAGCGGCAGTGCTGGGGTGGACGTACCTGAGGTCTGGGAAGTACGCAGCGCCGAAGGAGGAGTTGATGCCGCGGTCTGCGAAGTTCTGCGCAGTGTAGCTGACGTCGACCTTCTCCACCGGCAGCCCGTTGTCCATGAAGTTCTCCGTGCCAGGTAGCAGGAGGTTGTCGCCCTGGTCGTAGGCCTCCACGTCCATCAGGTACATGGCGTCGAACCGGGACTCGACGGCGGCCAGGGCCCTGTCAGTCACGTATGTGTTCCTGATGCCTGGCATGGCGAGGAGCTGTATGTCGACGTTGGTCACGTTCTTCATGACGTCCAGGGCCTTGGTGTAGGCCTTGACGTTGGCGCCGTTGACGTCGTGCCGTAGGGGCTGCCTCATGTCGCACTCCACCGCTACGCCGTCGATGGCCGCCGAGTGCTCGTCGAACAGGTTGACGCCGTCGAAGCCGCCCTGCATCACGAAGGTGAACTTGGCGTAGCCCTTGTTGTCTGTCGTCAGGTCAGAGACGGTTAGCATCCTGCGGTCGTCAGCAGGCTTGATGCCGTTGCGCATATACTCAGCGTTCTGCCAGGCGTTTGGATCGGCCATGTGCGGCGTCTTGGACGATGTGACGACTGCGATGTTCTCCAGCGTGAAGAGGTTGTTGTTGAACCTGTCGGCGTCCACCACCCCGAAGTTGACGTCGTCAGCCACACCAGCATTGTCGCCGACGACAAAGTTGGGATTGCCCACGATGAACTGTGGGAAGAACTTGGTGAAGTCAGACACGAACTGGTTCTTGTGGCGCCCCAGCTGGACGCCTGTGTCGTTTGTTAGCACTGGTAGGTCGAATGCGACGCCCCAGTACCTGTTGGGGTCTGCTGTGCGTTTCGTGCTGAGGCCCTTGTATATTGACAGGACGTACGGAACCGGAGCCTGCCGGGCAGACTTCAGTAGGCTGCTGAAGGATGAGACACCAGAGCCTGTCACGGCTAGGTCTAGGCCGTCGACCTTGAGGGCAGAGCCCGAAGTGACGAGGTGTGGGAGTCCCCTGAACCCCATCGGCAAGCACTCTGCGGCGGCGAGCCCCAGGGACACATCGTCGCTTACCTCTACCCTCACGATGCTAGAGTTGTTGTTGTAGTCCCCCTCGACGACGAGCTTCTGGGAGTTTGTGTCGCGCTCAAAGTCGTAGTAGGTGTTGACGTCGCCGATCGCCTTGGCGATATACCTGTCGTTTGTTGGGTCGAGCGACAGGCCCGTGTACTTCTCGTAGACCGTCTTCTCAAAGTCAGTGTCATTCCACGACCTGACGAGGAGGTCAAACGTGCCGTATAGGTAGGCAGGGTCGGGGGAGGGCGTTATATTCTCGATAGAGAACTTGTAATTCTTCGCGACGCCGGCGCCGTCTGACAGGGCGTGGAGGCGGAAGAGGTCAGTGGGCTTGCCGCCGATGCGCTGCGACACTACCATCGGAGTGACTGCGTGGCCGAAGCGTGTCTCAAAGTTCTCGTAGTTAGGTGACGTGGCGCTGACGTGGTTCTGGTCGTTGGAGCCAGTCAGCAGGAAGACGATAGGCTCAACGTACTTTGGATTAGAGTAAGAGCTGGTGACAGACCCTGACATCAGGCTGGACCCTGTCACAGACAGGCCTGGGTAGTCCCAGGCAGCGTAGAGGTAGTGACCGGCCTCCTGCATCTTCGTAGGAACTGTGTTGAAGGTGGAGCCGAAGTAGGAGTTGCTGTTCCTGGACAACGAGGCTGTTATGGCAGTCGTTCCTGTAGCGTGCCCGTTGAGCAGCATGACGAACTGGCTCATCCCAGACATCGTCGAGGCTGGGCTCTTGAGGACCACGTCTCCAACACTTGACCCGCTAGGCAGGTAAGCGTTAGACGAGGCGACGTCAGAGTTTCCACCGCCGTACGTCGACGACAGAGTCAGGACGACCCCGCTTGGAGCCATCAGGACTCCTACGATGAAAGGCTGCGGTGCTGTGCCAGCGAGGACGCCGCTTGTAAAGAGCTGGTCTCCCACCGAGGCGACGTTGACGTCTGCCCCCATGAAAGCTCCTAAGAAGTAGGTCCTGCCGCCAGGGCCGCTACCTGAAGCGTATGGATTACCGACCAGGTCACCCCACGAGGTGCCGCCAAGGGCGGCTCCGGGAAGCTTGTTACCGACTACGAAGCCAGCGTACTTTACCCTGCCGGCTCCCGACCCAGGGGAGTCGTTGTCGTTGACCATGCTCATCTCGCCCGTCCCAACGCCCAGCACCCTGAGGTATGTCAGGGCCTGAGCGTTGGACAGCCACTCACGGGCGGCCAGGATTCCAAACTCTGTCCTGTCAAAGGCACCGAACCTGTTCTCTAGCTCTGAGATGTTGGCCACGGTGATCGGGACGAAGGCAGGTCCCATCTGTGATGTGCCTATGACTCCTGCAGGCACCCCCCTCGGCCCAGTCGTAGTCGGTCCTGTTAGGTCTATCTCACGTGAGGTGACGCCTGGGCTAACTCTGTAAGTGCTGCTCATCTGGTGTGGCTCCTAGCTGATTGCTTCATAACTATTACGACGGCCAACTTCACACGAACTGAACGCCGCTGTTTGTGACTATGAAGTCTATGGCGATGAACTCGATCGACCGGGTCGGCACTATGACGACGCGCCCGTTGAGCCTGTTGTTGTCGACGTCGTCCTGGGTGTTGTTCGACTCGTTCATGATGACCTGCGACGCCTCGATGCCCGCCTGCGCCTGGATGAGGCCCAGCTGGACGGTGGCGTCTGCCACAAACTTATTGCGAAGGGCCGGCGTGTTCTGCTCGAATATCAGGTTGGTGGCTATGTTGCCGATTATCCTCTTGACCTCGAGGAGCAGCCGGCGGACGTTGACGCGGTCCAGGGCAGACTTCTTGGCCTTGACCGTCTTCTGGCCGTAGATGACGAAGCCCTGGCGTGGGAAGGTCGCGATTGGATTGATCTTAGCGTCGTACAGCCTGTCCCTGTCGGTGACGTTGAGGCGCACCTGAACGTTGGTGACGAAGTCAAGGGACGCCCTGTTGAAGCCGGCCGGGGCGAACCACGGGAACGTATCCTTGTCGTTGAAGCCGAGGGCGCTAAGGGCCGCGACTGACGCTGGGACTTTGACGCGGCGGCGGTTGGTGGCGTCATCCAAGAACACGTCGGGGAAGTACGTCGCCACGTAGTCGTTGTCCATGTTGCGCTGCTCGAACTGGGCCGCAGTGTTCTCGATGTTTGGCTTGGCCCTGGTGCCGTCGAATATCGCCTTGTTGTCGTCGTCGTAGGACGTGATGTCCATGACGTAGAGGGCCAGGCCGTAGCTACGGACCTTTTCGGCCGCGTAGTCTGTGACGAACGACTCCTTGATGCCAGGTATCGTCAGGATGTTGGTGGCCACCGCGTATGGGTCAGTCATGATGTCAGCGGCAGTCTTGTAGGACATCACTGAAGCGTTCTTGCCGTGGACTCCTGACGGGTTGTAGCCTGGGAAGCCCGGCATCTCATACATGCTTGAAGCACCGCCCGCCGACCCGTCAGAGGAGACCTCAACGAAAGACAGCGACTTCTCGTTGAGGAGCCTCGAGTCGTTGTCGAGGATGTTGGTGCCGTCGAAGCCTCCGTACATGAACGTGGTGAACTTCGTGTACTGCGCGAACCTGTTGAAGTTAGACGCAGCGACGACACCGTTAGTGTAGCTGTTGTCTGTGGCGTTGACAAGAGAGGCTAGGGTGACGTGTGGGGTGCTGATATTGTTCGTCGTGTCGACCATCATGTAGCTGTTCGGGTCAGGAACGCCGTTCCTGATGTAGGCTGTGTTCAGCATGTGCAACTCGGCCGACTGCGTCATGTTGTCCAGGCTGGTGACGTTGAAGGTGACCCTCGACAGGCTGAACTTGTTGTTGTTGAGGGAGTCCGCCGTGTCCTGGTCAGTCAGGGTCATCAGCCCAGGTATTCCAAGGAACTTGGTGTAGCTGTCGAGCAGCTCGTTGCGCTCTACCACCTCGTTGACCTTCAGGATGTCTGTGTTGCGCTCGAACTTGACACCCCAGTACAGGCTAGGCTTCAGGACCTCGTACTTGCTGGTGTCAAATAGGCTGCCCGACATGTTAACCTGGCCCGTCGTCAGCTTGACCCTGAAGGGTATCGGTGGTAGCTGGGCTGACACCGTCCCGGCAGAACGCTGCAGGATGGTCGCGGCGGCGTTGATTGAGCCGCTCATGCCGCTGATGGTGTCAGCGGTCTTGAGGAGCTGCATTCCCCTGAAGCCGAAGGGCAACGACTTGGCCGGGACCTGCTTGTTCTTGACGTCGTCGTTCATGACGACTCTGACGCGCTTGGACACGTTCTCAAAGTTGCCGTCTATGAGGACCCTGCGCTCCGCCAGCGTGGAGGCGTCAAAGTTGAAGTACCTGCGCATGTCTCCGATCAGCTTGGCGACGTAGTTGGGGGAGCTTGGGTTGAGGTCGCAGTTATCGTACTGCTCTAGGATGGAAGGTGTTATGTCCGAGTCGTTCCAGTCCCTGACCTGCACCGAGAATGTTCCGTATGGGTTCGTCGGGTCAGCTGACACCTTGAGGTTGGCGACAGATATCTTGTAGAGCTTGTTGGCGAACTCACCGTCGTCCAGGGCCTCGAAGTGGAAGAGGTCGTGCTCCTTGTCGCCGAAGGGCTGTGATATGAACGTCGGAGAGGCTGGCGTCGTGAAGCGGGTGTCAAAGTGACCAAATAGGTCCCTATACTTGATGTTGGTGTCGACCAAGCTAGAGTTTTGCGTCCCAGACAGCAGCGAGGCCGAGACGGGGAACGACACCTGGTGGTCGATTGGGAAGTGAGCGTATAGGAAGTGCTGCTTCTCCTCGAACTTCTTGGAGTCAGTGTTGAGTATCTTGCCGATGTAGTTGGGCGAGCTCGGGTTGAGCGACGCGCTGAATATCTTGACGCCCTTTATGCCGTCTGACGTGTTGTAGGCCTTAAAGTCAGAGTTTGAAGAGGATATAACGAGCTTGAAGTAGTAGTCCAGGCCCGCGTCACCATCCAGAGGGGAGTCGGCCAGCCACGTGTGGTCTTTGTTGAGGCTGTTGACGTCTGTCTCAGTCACGTTTGTGCCCGACCCAAACGTCAGTAGCCTGGCTGTCGAAGGCAGCATGACCATGCCCCTGATGAGCTGCATGCCTGCAGAGCCCAGTGTGCCTGACACGGAGTCGTAGCCAGAGAAGGAGTCGTTGTCATTGAACATAGGAAAGCCGTACGACTCGCTGACGGTCGGGACCTCGGTAGTCGATATGAAGTAGACGCCTCCGTTTGAGTTGCTAGACGGCAGCGTGAACCCTGCGTTGACGACCCTGCCGTACGTTCTGGTGTAGTCAGAGTCTGCTGACGAGGAGTTAGCTCCCGCCCCGAGGACCTTGAGGAAGGTGAGAGACTGCCTGGTCTCTAGGAACCTGTTGACAGCGTACACGGCTGGGTGGTCTGGGTTGAGGCCACCAAACTTCAGCGAAAAGTCATCAAAGTTGCCTACTGTAACCGGAACGAAGGCGGGCCCCTTATTGGATGTTCCAATGACGCCGGCAGGTGTCCCGGTCGGAGGGGTTGGAACCTTGCCTGAGAGGTCTATCTCTCTGTCAAAGAAATTAGGTGAACGGAATGTCTGCTCGGCCATCTTGTTGTCTCCGGTTGTTGGCTGCCATGACTAATTATAGACGCCAGGGGCGTTTATCTTTTTTGACAGCGTTTACTTGGCAAGCGGGTCTTGCAGCACCTGGGCGAAGAACTCGGCCACGCTGACGGTTGACTCACCGTGTGGGCCCCGTATGGGGGCCCTCTTCAGTAGGCTTCCAGAGACGACGTAGCTGCCTGGCACCCCACGAGGGTACGACGACAGGGCTGGATCGCTTCCGGCCGACGAGTCGAGCGGCCCAACTCCCGTGTCCCTGCCGTCGCTCCTGAGGTTGCTGTCAGACTTGACGAGAGGCAGGGTCGGGTCGTCGGCGCCGACCCACGGGTAGCCCAGCGGGACGTCTATCGTCGTCTCGAAGCTAACGTCCACGGACGACAGGCGACGCCGCACAGCGATGGGAACACCGGGGGCCGAAGAGGCCAGGACGTAGGCCGGGACGTGCATGCTGATCTTGTTCTTAATGATCCTCTCCTGCCCGGACATGTCGTCAAAGTTGGCGTCCTGAGCGTAGGAGTCTTCTACGTACGCCACGAACCAGTAGCCCTTCTGGGTGTCTAGCCTGAAGCAGCGGCCCTGTGGCAGGAAGGAGCTCATCAGGGTCTCTAGCAGCTGGTTCATCTGCTGTGTGTACTGCGTCCAGATTGTCACCTCGTACTTGGCAGTAAAGAACTGGGGGGCCGGTAGCTCTATCGTCTCAAAGATGTTCCTATTAAGCTGGGGGGCCAGCAGCGACCCGTCACTGACAGCCACCTGGCTTCTTGCAGCGCCGACTGACCTAGACGTCCGGGCCTGGTATGGCACCTCGCTCGGCTCTGCCAGGGGCAGGAACGTGCTAGGCTGGTTCTTTATGTAGAGCTTGTTGATCAGGTTCTGGTACGCCCTGTCCTCTTGGGCGAGCCTGCGTGTAAAGGTCAACAGCCCTGTCTGCTGGTTGATTCCCCTGCCTGTCACATCGTTACTCGTCTGCTCGATGCCTGTCCTGGCGATGGTTATGAGAGGTAGTATCAGGGTACCAGCGTTGTCACGAAGGGCCCGGCCCTTCCTCAGCAGGGCCCACTTCTCACCCGCGGCGAATATGACAGGCACCCTCGACTGGTTGCCGACGCGTCGTGTCGTGTCCTCAGACACGAACATAGGCAGCTGCTTGTCGAACAGGTTGAACAGGGCAGCGTCGACGTCCTCGACGCCGCAAGATGGCACCGTGTAGTCGGTGCTGTTCGGGTTGTCGTAGCCGGAGCCGATGCTGCCTGATGGGCGGGGCAGGGAGAACCTGTGCATCAGGAGTCCTCACCGTAGAAGGCGTTGCCGCTGGGAGACCCGCTCTTGTCGTTGACGCTCTTCGGGCCTGTCAGGGGCCTGTCCAGGACGCCCCTCTCGATCAGCTCGCGTCTGTCGTTGGTCGGCCCCTGAGAGTTCTCGGCGGCGCCGCGCTGCTGCTCGAATGTCTTCTGCACCGCGTCGTCCTCAGAGTTGGATATGTCGGTCGGACCGAACATCTTCGCCCTGAACTGGCCCTCGCGGACCTTGGTGCCTGTGATCTTCATGCCATCCTTGTGGTCGACCTGGCCGTAGATGTTGCGGGTGTAGACGTACTCGGCTATCTCGTAGAAGTTGTCGCCGTACGAGAAGTAGTCGCCGACGTTGACGCTTATCCCCTTGTCGACGACGTCGCGCCACTGCAGGTAGACCTCCACCTTGAACGTCCTGTCGACGCCGAAGTTGTTGACCTTGACGGTCGCCTCAGGCTGGCCGACGAGGGCGTCGACCTCGATGGGGTTCTCGTAGACCTTCTTGATGGCCTCGTTGTAGACCTCGTGGGACTGGGTCTTCAGCTCAGAGATCGGGAAGAGGAAGATCTTCTGGCCGACGACGTCCTTGACGACCTCTTTGGTGATGTCAGAGATGAGGTTCAGCTCTCTCTCGGTTATGAACAGGCGGCTCACAGCTGTCCCCTTAGCCCATGGTAATCGCCTTGCCGGCGGGTATTGGGACCATTCGTAGCTGCTTCAGCATGTTGTCGGCGGCCGTCGCCTGCTGCTCTAAGAGCTTCGCATGAGTCAGGTTGCCCAAGAACTCGCGGAGCTGCGTCACCAGCTTCTCCTTGTCCTCCCTGCCCTGCGTTATGAGTTCAGATCCATTAAGCTTCAGGTCTGCGTTGGGGATGGGTATGGAGTCAAACTTCGACCTGACGAGGCCGAGTAGCTCCTTAGAGAGGGCCAGCGTGTACTGCCGTATCCACTGCCTACCGGGCTGGGTGATAGTATTGTAGGGAATATTGCCTAGCGGGAAGTTGTTGGGCCCCGACACGCCGTTGATAGACTCGTCTTGGAAAGATGGGTCTATGGGGTTCATCGGAGGGGCCACACTCAAGAACAACCTGCCTAGCTGCTGGTCCGTCACAGGGACAGGGTAAATCCTCAGCTTCTTTCCGACTATCTCGTAGGAGTAGTGGGAGCGGCGCACCCTGAAGGCCTCCTCCAGCATGCCACGTCGTAGGACGTCCTCAAAGACAGGCAGGACGTAGAAGATGGTGGAGTTGACGTACGACTCGTAGTTGAAGTTAGTGGCTAGGAAGTTGGTGATGTTGGAGGCGTTGAGGAGGACCTGCTGGGCGGCCAGGGGCTCAAAGTGGAACACCTCAAGTATCCTGAGCTTCTGGTTGCCGACACCGGTGGGACCGTAGACGAGGCTGCCGCTCAGGTCCTTGAGACTGTCGTATATGTCGTAGTCCTGGACGCCTGGCGTCAGCTCTATGTAGCCGAGTATAGGGTCCTGAGAGCCCATGACACCAGCGTAGGTGGCGTACGGCTCGGCCTGTCGCATTAGGAACTCTAGAGTCTGGCGCGGGTACTTGTTGGTGAGGTTAGACCCGGTAGCGATGCCGAGGACGTTGGCGAGCTCAGACGTTATCTTGACCTGGTGCACCTGGTTGGCGTACTCCAGGGCAGACTCCTCAAAACACGCCCATATCTGTCGAGAGGTCAACTCCACAGACAGCACGTCGTCCCCCAGTTTGCGCTTCACGAAGGTGACTATCGAATCGGCGTCGGCCTGAAAATCAACCTCGGCGTCAAAAAAGCCAAACGGAGTGGGGTTTATCGTCACATTAAACGTCGGCATTCATGTTTCCCAGGGCCTTGAGTTGATCAATCCAGTTGTAACTTTCACTTCCTTCGATGCTGTGAGAAAGTTTCTTCCCGCTTCTTTCGAGCCACTTACTTGGTAAGTATCGCGTCTGATAGCTTTCAGCTGCATCTTTGCTGTCAAGCCGCCTTCGGCTGTGGCCTGTCGTAACTCATCGACAGGCTTCGCCAGACCATGTCAAATAGGCCACCAAATTTAACATCGACGCCGGCGACCGAGGCGCCTGGCTTAATCGACTCAACCACCTCGAGCTTTTATGGCTCTCTCCTGCCTGTAGGCAGCTGCTTTGGTAGGATGGGTCCCAAGCCTCCTCCTCTTGCCATTCTTCTTATGTTTCGTGTACAGGCACCACTTGCCGCCGCACTTTCTTACTATCTCGTTGAGGACGAGCTGCGGCACTAGGGACTGTAGGTACTCACGAATGACGTCGCCATCATCAGCGTCGGCCAAGCCAGACTCTTCGTCTGACATTGACTTGAGAGATGACGGCAGCAGCGGACCTGTGTAGGGAGAAGCCTCTAGTTGGCGTGGGCTCATCCCTATAAGTATAGGGTCAGATTCCCGCCTGCAGGGCCTCTATTGAGACCCTGACACGAGCCTGCAGCTCCTCAGGCAGGGCAGAGAAGAGAACATACGACTCGACTCGGGTGGCCGAGGATGGGACCCCTCCCACGAACTCCATGGTCCGCGGTGTGGTGAGGACATTGATGACTAGGGGTGGTGGTCCCTGCTTGTCGGCCACAACAGTGGCGTATACATTGGCGACGTTGCCCATGGTCAACCCTTCATTACCTTGGACTCAGTCAGCACCTGGTTGGCCTGAAAGAGCTCTCGCTCCAGGCGGGAGATCTCTTTCTGTACTGACAGTGGGTCCTGCCCCTGCCCCTCCAGGACCGGAACATACTCCTTTAGTTTATTGATCTGCTCTAGTAGCTGCTCTGTCTTAGCCGACATCTTCTTCCTCCACCTTGTTCATCTTCTGGTGCTGTGACTTAATCCATGCTGACGCCATCGCCGCGTGGCGGTCCCTGCCTAACTTATCGAGTGACTCTAGGACATTAACCAGCTCAGTGGACAGGCGAGCTGCCAGCCTCTTGTCGCCTGCAGCGATAAGGACATTAAGCAGCTCGATAGCTTCAGTTGGCGTCAGACTTAGGTGTATCACTCTACGTCAATGTAGCAAAGGAAATCTAAGTGTACAGGGGCGAATACGTCGATATTCTCACGCCGTGGACGTCTTGGGCTTTTCAGGATCCTTCTCTGTGGCTGTGACTGTCCTCAAAGCCGAGACGATGTTGGACGTTGACAGCCTGGGATTCGCATCGTGCATCACGTCCAGCAGCCCCTGGAATAATGCGGTAATCTCATCCTTCTTATTTGCCATTGCAAGGGACTGCATCTTATGCATTAGATTGCTTGAACCTTCAATTGTTGTTAACACATTAGAAGCTCTTTGAGCCCCTGGCTCAGCCTTCATTGTTGCAGGATCCTCCGGATCCTCCATGAGGAGCTGCGCTTCTTCCCTAATAATCTTCCTGAGCTGCGTCGTCGTTATCTTCATGAAGTTATGTATTGCTGTCTGCAGTTGTTTGTTATAGTGGAGGCGCCCGGCGCTGCCCCGGGGTCCACGACTTAAAATCCGAGCCATCTTTCACAGGCTTGGCCTTCTATTTGTTCATCCTCAGGCGGGATTAGACAGTCGAACTTTAGCGTCCTAGACTACCACGGACGGCACTTCGTTTTACGTCCAGCACTTTGACGCGTTCCAGTTAACGTCTGGTCCCCTGACGTTTTCCTAACGTTCTGTTTCTAGGTGTTAGGACCCCATTGTTCAGGCCGCGAGGGCGAGAACAGCGGTGCCGTTGTCGTTGGCATCTGTACGTCACTTGGGTTTTGAAGGGGGACCCTCGTGCACCCCCGCCTGCAGGCTCGGCGTTCGCCGCCGTGTCGAAACTATTTCGCCCCCTTGTCAAAGACAGTGTAAGTATACGGCCAAACCTGTCTGTTGTTCAAGGCAGGCCAGGTTGCCCCTGGGCCCACTCGTAGTACACCCAGCCTTCCTCCCGGCACTTCTGCTGCACCGCGAGGCGCTTGGCGGCGTTGGTCGGGTTGTCGCGGAGCTTCTCCGGCTTGACTTCAACTAGGACCCTACCGCCGCCGCGGAGGGCGACGAGGAAGTCAGGCAGATACTTCTTGACCTTCTGGCCGTTGTGGTACATGACCCAGACAGACTCGTACTCCCAGGAATCGACTGCCGGGTCCGAGTCCAGCATGTCCATGTAGATCGCCTCCCACGAGGACTTGTAGTCGTAGACGGTCCCGGACTTTCGAGACCTGTACTTTCCTGTCGACCAGCGGCTCATGGATAGTCGTACAGCACCGCAGCGAGAGATCCCGTGTTGACGTAGCCTGCCGTTCCTAAGTCTGACCAAGACTTGACGGTGCCGCCAACGTTGACGTCTCCAAGAGACCCAGTTATCTTGACTGTGCTGAAAGAGTTGTTAGAGTACTGGTAGATCTGGGTGCCCTTGCCCAAGAAAATTCCGTAGCCGGTCGACCCTGAGCCGTAGACGCCGTACGTTGGCGTCTCCCGAAGCCGGGCAGAAGAATTTTTTCTAATCGTAATTGCGTTGCCTGGCGTGTCGAACACGGCTGCACATGTTAATTCAGCGTAGGAATTAGTGTCTAGCAGCACAGAGCTTCCCTGCACGATAAAGTCATCAAAGACAGTCGCGCTTGTCATTTCACTGAGAGAAACAGGACCGAAGGAGGCGCCTCCCTGGACGTTGACTGTCGATGCCGCAGAAGAAAATCCGTTTATAAAGCACGGATTTGTGTAGACGTTCCGCGCTCGATTGATATTTTGGACCGACGACCCGCTGAAGATACAGTATGGGTACGATGCGTAAGCGCCTTCTCCTGGGGTAGCGATCAACAGCTCATACAGGTTAAAACAAAGGTCCCTTGCGTAGATAAAAGCATTGCTTACGCTGCCCGCTGTCCTCTCGACGACAGGCAAAGATTCTACTATGAATTGTTCTCCTGCTGTCCTGGGCGTCTTGGCTGGGCCAGGCCAGCCCGCCAAAGGGGGGCTGATCCTATAAGATCCTCCGCCCAAGGACTTGACGACGTAGCACACGGCATTGTCGCTCAAGAACTTGAGCCTATAATTTCCCTTGATGTATGGGGACAGATCCATGCCGCCTGCATTGATGGAGGCCGGGGTGTTGGTAGCCCTGTCAATCGCAGTAGTCGATGTCAGCGTGCCAGAGGCGACGGTCTTTGGGACTCCTTGGATCACAAAACCTCGCTTGTCTTCCGCGGAGGAGGCTGACCCAGTGACCCCTAGCGTAAAGTCGAGGAAGAGGGCGTCGGGCATCAAAATGTCATTGTGGATAAAAAGGCTAGAGGAGAGGAGGCCACGGCTTGAGTCTAACCTTACAATTTGACCGTTGAGTCGCCGAGCCAGCTCCGTGCCAGTCTTCAGCGCAGAGCCCGATGTGAAACCATCGTTAGTGTCAGACCCGTTGACTGAGTCAACGTGCCAAAAATTTTGCTGAGCCCATTCTGAGTTGCCCATGCATGACCTGACCCACCTGCCTAGGCCGTCAGACGGCAGGACGACTGTTATGCCGTCTGAGTTTAGAGTTGAGGAGCGCGACAGTGTCCAGTAGTCCTTGACGTCTTTGCTGTACAAGACAGCGCCGTCAGATAAGTTTGTCGCATCGTAGGCAGACACGTCAGCCACAGAGTCGACAGCGACTGAGACAGAGCCCCTGACATCTGCTGACAGCTGCGCACCAGAGAAGCTGACTGACGCGGACCCAAGAGAAGAAACCTGCACCAGCCCCTGAGCTGTGTCGTAGGCGACGCTGACTGACATGCTACTATGTATTCGTTATTTCAAGTAAGAATTGGAGGAACCAGGGTGGGGACCCACAGGTCTGACGTCATCGTTGATTTGACGTAATCAGGGCTGAACCAGCAGTGCCCTGTGCCGTCGCCCCAATCTGGTCCCCACGAGTTGCGGACGTAAAATCGTAGGTATGGGACCGTGTCGTAGCCCACGATAATCATGGCGTGGTTACCGACGGTCGAAGCGGGAGCTGTGAAGGCCACGTCGGGTCCTGCGTTGAAGGTCTGCGTGAACTCCTTAGACACACCCGTCCCGAAGACCACAGGATGATTGGCGTCGAGGGCGTTGACAACGTCGTCGAGGAGCTGGTCGCCTGACGAGTCTATCCTGTAGAAGGCTGCGAGACGGTTGTCGCTGGCTTCCTTGTAGCAGTTGATGGAAGGCTGGAGGTAGACGCTGCTTGGATTGTAAGGCCAGTCGTCCTCGCGGCACACCCCAAAGTCCCTGAGGGAGCTAAAAGCGTTGCGGATGAAAGTACCAGCGTCGGCGCGGGTGGCGTCGTCGTAGTTGCGAGCGTTGTAGTAGACGAAGAGGCGCGACAGCTGTTGGACAGAGCTTGGGTCCTCGAGCCCTAGGAGGATCTCAAGGGCGTCGACGGTGGAGTTGGCGACGCAGGAAGACAGCTGACCCTGGTTAGAGACGGGCGTCAGCTCTTTGATGATGTTCCTAACCCCCGGCTGCGCGGGACGGGTCAGGACCGGAGCGAAGGAAGCAAACTTGTAGTCCTTGTCACTCTTTGGGTCGGGTATGTACCCGCCGACTCTAAACGCCTCCATCATCGGCTCCCTGTGCAGTCGTCGACCTGATCGCACGAGCTGATCTTTGAGATGCACTGCGCTCCAACGTAAATGCTCTTGCTTTCTAGATCGCGGCACAGGTCCTCGAAAGAGGTTCCTTTCTTCGTTGGGTTACCTTCATCGCAACTTAAAGATCGAAGTTTCGATCCAGCCGCATCGCAGTACAGAACATCAACGTCCAGCGAGGTCTGGTGATGCTTGGGAAATTTTGGCTTATCGCATGATGAAACTAACAGCAGCAACAGGAAAGATTTTTTCAGGATGGCGCTGGGGTTCATAGAAGTAACTATACAATGAAACAGCGGGTTGCGTTTTAAAACGCAACCCGCTGCTATTACTGCGAGAGACTTTTAGAACGAGTTGGGATCGCTGGGCTTGCCGTTACTGTTGCTGTTCATCATTGCCTTCAAGACCTTCACGTAGAGGTCCACGTTCTGAGCAGGTTTCAGAGTGAAATTTCCTGCCGTAACAGGTGTCTCTTTCCCGCCACTGACAAGGATCAAGTCGGTACCAACTGCTTGGGCTGATAGGTCGACGGGCGTCTTCGTAACGTCTCCAGCCAGGTAGACGAATGCGTTGGGGCCTGGCGGCCATGGCCTTGGAATTATTGTCACGATCTCCCTCTCTGGGTGTCTGTTGCTAGCTCCCACGAGAGTGACGCTCGTTCCTGGCGTAAGTGTGTACGGATCGACGGGAGTCTTGGTCGCGTCACCTGTGCGGTAAAAATACGGATTGCTCATTTTTATTTTCTCCTTTTATTCTTTCACTCAAGCGCCTTGACACGAGAAGCGAGCTCGTCAAGAGCTGCTTGCACAGACTGCGGGTATCCATTCCAGTTACCGTAGTTGTCAGCCTTGTACCAGATGATCGAGTTGTACGTGTCGTACGATACATCTTGGTCGTCGTGAAACTCCATGCCGGGCTCAATGTAGAACTTCACGTAACCGTTGCCTGCGAAGGCGTAGTTACCAACCCAGCAAGGTGATCCATCAGACTGGACAACTGCCCTACCGTCGACGAAGCTTGAGTACCAGCGCATCGATGCACCGTTCATCAGCCTGATGAAAAGGCGCGCCGAGTCGCCAGAGTAGAACGACCCCCAGCCGCTACCGCCGTTGCGGAAATCGACGTTATCAAGCACAAACTCGCCGTATCTACCGAAGGTCTCGTTGTAGAAGAAGACGGAATTGACTCTATCCATGTTCCAGCTGAGCCCCGATTCCAGAGAGGCGCTCGAGTTGATATAGGTGACTGTGTTCTCGTCGATCCACTCAACCACATCGAACGTGCCGTCGTTGCTGGCGCCGCTGCCGTTGATGTTGATCTGGCTGGGGAACCTCCCCTCGCTCTCGCCTGATTCGATCCACTTCGCGTCCGGAGCATCGATCGTGGAGAAGAGGTTACCACCGGTGCGGCGGAAAGTGACGAGGTTAGTGTCAGGATTGAAAGCGATAACATCACCCCCGCCGCTTGGGTAAGCGCACTGCTCGCCGCGCCAGAAGATGTCCTTGAGACCCCTAACACCGTTGAGGCGGCATGGGTTGTCGTTAACAGAATCATCATCATAGTACCCCTGAGTGAACACTTGCAGGAGGATCTGCGCTCCACGGTGCGCGTTGGAACCGATAGAGCCTCCCCAGAAGTTGTTGGAGTTGTAGTACTGACCACCGTGAGCGTAGGTTGTCTTTCCAACGATAGTGGTGTTGTTGAGAGTCCACTCACCACCCGGGATGATCACTTCGTCGTCGTTCCAGGGATCAGCTTCAATCTGAAGGATCGTTGTCGGTGTCGATAGGCTCTGCAGAGCTGACACTGCTGCAGCCCAGCTCGTGTACCAGCCCTTCTGAGCTGCCGTCGCTTCGTCAGCGTAGGGTGCCCATGTGACGGTTCCCGCGGCGCCCACGTGCGGAACTTCAACGCTAAATGTTGGAGCAGAGCCGAAGCCCGTTGAGCCGTCGCCAATGTTCTCCTGGACGACGCCCTTGTCGGTGATACGTGTACGAATTGTCGGCATGCGTGTGTCTCCCTTGGATAGCGGTAAGTATCCTGCTCTTGGTTCTTCTTTTTAGAATATTAGGCAGCCCACAGCCCTGGCTGCTTTGGCCTCTAGCACCTCTACCGAGGCATCGTTACGATGGGTTGACGATGAACCAAGCTACCTTGTCTGTGTCGGCGGCCGCAGACGACGTGATGTCAAAGGACGTGCCTGACACGACCGTGTAGACAGACACGACGCCGCCGACGAACGAGACAGTCGGCTGCTTCGTGAGGAAGATCATGGAGTTTGAAGCGACGCTGCTGTTGAGGACAGTCGCCTGGCCTCCCGACAGCGTTGCTGTGCCTGCCAACTCGCTGCTGGCGTAGAAAACTCCGCTGACGTACAGGGATCCACTTACTTCGACGACGTCAGCAGCTTGAAACGATCCGCTGACGTACAGTGACCCGCTGACTTCGATCATGCCGCCCGTGAACTGTGCGCCCTGCTCGGAGTAGAGAGAGCCGCTGACAGTCACGTCAGATCCAAAGGTGACGTCCTGCGACACCGTGACGCCGCTACCGGCAGCGTAGTCGACTGTACCCACGCTAGAAATTACTGTGCTTGGCATGTCTCATCTCCTCTTCCTTTGTGGGTGTTGCACCCTTGGAAGCTAAGTATCGCGGAGTGGCAGAGATCTTATAGATGAAATTGAAAAGTTAAGGAGCCGCAGCCCCAGATCCGTGAGACGCCAGCGTCCATCGCGACTTGCTTCTCTGACTTTCCGTCCCGGGCCCTAAATTTGAAACGGTCGTACCTGAGGGTTAGGTCGTCAGAAGAAGTTTCCAATTAAACACCTAACTTTTAGTTCTAAAGAAAGATTGAAGGATCATGTTTCCACGCGTAGATTTTATTACCTGATCCCCACACGGCTCGAACGCCAGCCTCATCTGCCACCAGCTTCTCAGATTTTCCAGGCTGCGCTTTGAATGCAAATCTGTCAAATCGTTTATGGCCATCAGTGTACCAGTAATTAATCGTAGATTCTCCAATATACTTTAGACCGCACTTTTCGTAGACAGCACCATTGCCGAATCGAAGATCTGCGTAGGATAGGACTCCTTCGAAACCTTCTACAACCGCTTGGGACTTTACCTTTTCGAGTAACTTTGATGCACCCCCGCGGACAGAAACTCCGCTAGCAAATGACATTCTGGCCAGCTCAGATAACCTTCCCCATCTTCCTTGGATCGGTGTTCTAGTGGTCGCAATTCCTACAAGGCCATGCGTCTTATGGAATAGCCCAAACTTATGCTTGCACCTCGTGTAGCCGGAGATGTGTGTGTCGTTAAGAAATTTTTGTGCTGTCGTGACATCAACATCTTCAACTACGCAATCTCTAGCATTCAACTTTACGTCATTCTTGCCTAGCGCATTCTTTATAATCGACTTGCAGATGTCCTCTTTGTCACGCCACTCATCAGAAAAAATTTGTATGAGTTTAATGCCAGCTGCGGCGCAAGCTTCGTACTTTTTTCTATGACGTCGCTTGTCGAACGTCGATTCTCTCCCTCCTGAGTGCCAGTAAAGGCCGTGATATTCTATAGCAACCATCTTCTCCGGAATCCAGACGTCCAGCTCGAGGGGAGGGATAACTTTCTTTGTTGAGTCTTCAACGATAAAACCAAAAGACTTAACGTAATTCGAGATGTCGAGCTGTTGCCTTGATCCAATAGGATCACAATTCTTGCATCTCCAGCATCTCATTAAATTGAAAAACGACACGTCGTCTTCAAGCAAACACTTCTTGCATGCAACGCGGAGGAGAGAATTTTGGCTTTCGTAGCTCTTCCAGCCAGAGACAACAGAAACGCTTGAAACTTCTCTGGATACTCTGCCAATTACTTCATCAAATTTTAACCTATGCGCATCGGCATTTCGCTTAATTGATTCAGGCAAGTGTTTCTTGCCGTAGAACGGATTTCCCTCCCCAGACATTTTCTTGGACTGTTCAAGGATCCTAGCGTCGTCCTCTTTCGTCTTTCCCTTGTTCCACGTTTTTTTAATTTTACCGCCAGCACTACCAAGCATTGAAGCTGCCACTTTGGCATCCGATGCGCAGTATTTTTTGAATCCCTCGCTGAGGCTGACGTACCTCGTTTCACCACCGCAGATGAGGCAGGATGGCCTCAGATTATTATTGAAGTACTTGGTGTAGTATTCCTGCGGTGATAGGTTGTGAATTTTCTTGATGTGTTCTGACAGCTTCTTCATGTGATCAAATTGTTCGTCACATATGAGGCATAAACATGATTTGTTAGTTCCGTATGCCATAAAGTCATTATACCCTTTTATGGCTATAGGTATTCAGAAAAATAAAAAGGGAGGAGACCTTTCGATCTCCTCCCTTTCACCACCTTTTAAGTGGTTGTTTTTGTTATATTGTTGTTAGGTCGAGCACGGTGACGGTACCGTAGAAGTCGCTACGAATTACCTTCTTGCCGTAGCGGGTCATGACTCCTTTACGAGGCGTAAAGTCTTCGGGAGCGAATATCGTCGGTGTCACGATGAGTGGCACGTATGGAGCGTAGACGTAGCCGGTCTCGAGGTAGCTGCCGCCCTTGTAGCCGACGAGGATCTTGTTCCTAACGAAGTAGGGGTCCTTGTAGACAGTGAAGCGGTTCGACAGGGTGCCGATCTGCTCTGCACCGATGGTGAAGGGCGAACCGACCTGTCCCTCGCCGTCGATCGAGTACTTCGGCTTGTAGAGGACCGAGGACTCGAGGATGGTGGCGACGTCCGGGCTGGTGACCATGAAGTTGGCCGAGCCGCGGAGGGTCTTGCGGTGGATGGTGTTGGCCACGTCGATGACTGTCTCGACGAGGGTCTCGTACCACTCGCGGACCGTACCGGTGAACTGCGGTCCGATCGACAGGGTCGACGACAGGGTGAGGGGGGTGCCCGTCTCCTTGTTGACGAAGTGACCCGGGGCGCGCGACCAGTAGAGGTTGGCGCCGTTGGCCGAGGCCAGGAGGTCGTTGAGGATCTCGCGGTCGATCTCCAGGGCGATCTGCTCCGACAGGATGCTCGTCAGCTCCACCTCAGCGTCGAGGCTGTGGTAAGCGTTGAGGTCCTGTGCGAGCTCTGGGCTCCAGCGGGCCCTGAGCTTGCGTGTGGTGGCCGTGATGGCGATCGACTCGATCTTGATGTCGATCTCCGGGATGGCCGGCGACGGGGTCGTCGAGAAGTCCGACTCGAAGGAGGGGACCGTCAGGGTGGCGCCTGTTCCGAAGGAAGCGTCGAGGGCGTCCGACAGGGTGGCCGTGATGTTGAGCGTCGTCGCGGCGGCGCCCGAGAAGGTGCCCTTGACGACCATCAGGACGTACTGGCCATTGAGCGGGTTGGGGGTCACGACATTGGAGCCGTTGACGTCGACGCGCTTGTTGAGGCGGCGGAGGTTGAGGACCCCCGTGCCACCCTGGTACTTGTCGTTCCAGGCCGTCAGGGTCGAGCCCTGGTCGGTGCCGAAGAGGGCGATCTGGTCGACAGCCGCCACGTCCGCCTTGGCGATGGAGCCGGTGATGGCCGCCACAGGGACGAGGAGGAAGCTGAAGCCGGCCAGGGAGCCGTCGTCCAGGGCCGAGGCGATCTGTGGGTCGAAGCCGGCGAACTTGGCGTTGGAGGCCGAGAACGCGGTCAGCGACGAGACAGACGAGCCGTTGGGGGTCAGGACAGTGGTGCCTAGCGTGAACGAACCCGACAGGGCGTTGGTGGCGTCCACGCTGGCTGAGCCGCTGTGGACCTTGCTGAAGCCCGTGCCGACGAGGTCGTACATACCGCCGGCAGCGAGCGATCCTGACTGGACACCCTTGCCGGTTGGGTTGTTGTAGATCGAAGCGCCCTTGGTGTAGGTGGAGTTAGCGGCGAGTGGGTTGAGGCCCAGGCCGGCAGCCCCACCGACGTTGGAGCCGTAGGTGTAGTCGATGTAGAAGATGAGGCCCGACGGGAGGCTCATTGGCTGGATCGACACGAGCTCGTTGGCCACGAGGCCACCGAAGACCCTGCGGACGATCGGGAAGGCGATGTTGGTGAAGCCCTGGAGCTGCCCCGAGGTGCTGACCGAACCGCCACCGGTTGAGAGGCCGTTACTCTCCTTCAGGACCTCAGCCGCCTGGTTCTCCAGGAGCTGGGCCATGGTCTCGCGCTTGACACCGTCAAGGCCGCGGAGGAGCCCTGTGCGGCTCCACTTCTCAATGAGGCGCGAACGCTCTGCGCCGACGTGGCGCTCGCGGATGCCCTCAGTTAATGACTCAAGTGTGAATGACTTCATGTTCTTCTTCTCCGTAACAGTTGGTTGTCTCTGTGGTCTGTGCCGTCACTTGGTGATGCCGGCGAGCCTGGCCCAGCGAGCGGTCTCAACACCCTCGTTGAGCGACACGGTGCTTGAGGGGCGGGTCGCACGCGACGCCGAGCCTAGCACCTGACGGTTAGCGCCCTCATTGACGCTAGCCTTGCCCGACGCGATGGTGCGTGTCAGGCTCTCGTAGACAAGCTTTGCCTCACGTAGGCTGCGGGCCTCATCGAGCTTCTCGATGATGGCGACCTTCTGACGGGGCGACAGGGCCTCGTTCTGCAGCAGCTTATTGGTGTAGAGGAGCTTGGCGTTGAACAGATTGGTCTCTGCCAACTGGTTGCGGAGGTCCTGGACCTCCCTGGCGCCGCTATTCGAGCGGCGGGTGGACTCGGTCAGGGCCGTGATGGCCGCGTTGGCCCTGTGGTAGACCTTGACCGACTCCACGAAGACCCTGCGGGCCTCCGTGAAACTCTTCTTGTCGCCCTTCTTCTTGGCCATGGCTGCCTTCCTCTTGGCAGCGGCGGCCCTGCGGGCCGCACTCTTCCTGGCTTCGACAAGGGCAGCGAGGCGGCGGCGCGACTCATTCTGCTGTGTCATCGTGCTGGTGCCTGGGTTAACGCCCTGCGCGCTGTGGGTTGGCATTGACGGATCCTCGCCATGAGAAGGCTTTGCTTCATCGAGGTCGTCGTCCTCGTCCATTGGACCAGCGGTCTCGTCGACCTCCTCGTCCACGTGTGGGCCCATCTCGTCGAGGTCTTCATCCTCGTTGGCCATGAGCTCGGCGACGACTTCATCGAGGTCATCGTCGTCGTCATCCTTCTTGGCGGGGTTCATTGGCGTCGCCGGGCCGTCTGCCTCGTCCTTCATCCAGGACTCCATCAGGTCGTCGTCGTCGAAGAGCGACTCGCCGTCCTCGAAGGGCTCGCCGACGCTCTTGCCACCACCAAAGTGGTGCACTGCGGAGGCGGCGCCGTGGCCCTTGGGGTTGTGCTTGGGCATGCCGCCCTCCTTGGCCTCGCGGAGGGCCTTCATGCGTGCAATCTCACGACGCAGCATGCCCTCGTCTATCTCGACGACAGTGTCGTCACTGAGCATTGCAAACTGATTCATGTTCTTTCCCTCTTTCTTTACTGGTTGTTCCGGCTTTTCTTCCTCGCCGGCAGGCTCTCCTGCACCTAGGTCACCTAGGTCAAGCTCTTCGTCGTCGCCGGGGACCGCCTCTGCCTCTTCTGGCTTCTCGGCGGCGGGCTCCGCAGCTTCCTCCCCCTCGCCAGAATCAGGCGCCTCAGACTCCGGGACTATGACGATACTGAGGCCTGACAGGGTGTCCTCGTCGACAGCCTCCTCTTTAAAGCCGCTGATCTTGATATTGAGCGAGGCCTCCTTGAGGCGCCGCTTGTCAGCGACGGACCGCGACGCCGCCTCTTGGACCATCTTGTAGCATTCGTCCAGCCTATCCTCTACCCTCGAGCGGGACGCGCCGGCCGGCAGCGTGTTGAGGGCCACGACGTAGGCGCCCTTGACGACCTCCTCTAGGGTGACGAGCTCCCTACCGGCCGCCTCGTCGACAGTCGACTTGACGAAGCGAACGACGTCGTGGTACCTCGCAGGGTCTGACGACTTGCTACCGCCGATCATCTTGACGAGCAGGGCAGCAGAACCCTCACCGAGGGGCAGGACGTTCTCCTCGAGGTCGTCGTCATCGCGCTCCTCGTCTCCACCCTCTGGGCCAGGGGTCTCTTTAGAGGTGGGAGAGGTGGGAGAGGTGGCAGCAGGCTCGTCTTCCTCTGTCACATTGTCGACCTCTAACAGCTGCTTCTCGATGAGCTGCTTTATCTTGGGCTCAAGCTCCTCCATGACAGCTCGACGCGCGTTGTCTTCGGCCAGCTGTCGCAGCTGCCGTACCTCGACCAATGCCTCTTCGTATAGGTGCTTGCTCATCTGAGTTCTCGCTTATGATTTGTAGATCTCTCCGCCTGCGCCCTTGCCGACGACGTCGCTCTCAGGCAGAGATTTGCCTAGGTTAGAGCCTTGGCCCTTGACGAAGGTGGCCGCCTCGGCCGGTGACCTGGTCCCGCCGCCGACGACGCCGGCCACGTAGTTGGGCTTAAATGCAGCATATGACACGTCTGGGTTGACGTCCTTTGGAGACACGTTGGTCGAGATTGATGTCGTGTCTGTGCTGCCGAGCAGTTCTTGTGGCACAGCTGACCCAGGGGACCTAACGTCTGGCGTGTATGGTGTAGATGGGTCGCCGGGTTTCGACCAGCCTACCTTTGATATGTCAGGAGAGCCTACGTACGACATGTCTACCGCCTCAGTTCCCCACGCTACAGCGTCAGGTGGGCGCTGGCTTGCCGGTACGAGAAACGCCTTGGCCCTGGCTATCACATCTGGCTTGGCCATGCTCGGCCCGCCTGAGAACAGCTTACCGAGGAAGCCGACGCGGGCCTTGTCCTCGCCTCCCAGGGTGTCAGAATAGTTTGAATACTTGCCTTGTCCTGGCATAGAGTCCTCCTATCAGGCACCCGAGAGGCGCTTGAGGAGGCGGGCCTTGCGCTCCTTGACAAGGGCGAGCTCCTTCGTCAGCTTCGCCTCTTTGATACCGAACGCCTTGAGGGCGTTGACCTGGTGCTCCAGCGAGTCAGCAAACTCGTCAGCATCTACCTCCTTGGCAGCGCCTGACTTGAGCTTCTCTGACTTCAACTTAGCGACCTCTTCTAGGACAAGCTTGCGCAGAACTGATGGAGTTAGCTTCATACCAATACCTCGTTGTTTCCTAAGTATGTATACCCGACAAAAAGTTTATGTGTTCTTTGTAGGAGCCGCGAAGGCGAGGGCCGCCCACTTTGAGGCTGCCTCGTCACCGAACAGCTCCTGCGGTGTGGACGACTCCACAAGCGTCTCTACCCTTCCTACAGTGGGCATCGACTTTGAGGCCTCGGCTTTCAGCATGTTAGGCAGGGTGGTCCGCGCCGTATCTGCTAGTATGTCGTCAAATATTGAGTTTCCAGTGCTGGGCCTCTTGACAGCTGGAGGGCCACTACGTGCCTCAGCCTGCAGGACACGCTGAGGCTGTTTTTGTGTGGGCTTCGCCTGTTGCACGCCGCCGATGCCCTCCGACAGCAGCTCCACGAGGCACTCCTTTACGACAGCTTTCAGGTCAGACTTTGTTAGTTTCATCGGCGTATGATACCCCCGTGGCGTCACCTGTAATATGTAGCTGCCCATGTCTCAGACCGCCGCATAAAATGTCATCTGATGTCATGTAACTAAACGTCATGCCCCTAAGGCGCAGCTGCTGGATGGCTGACTCTTCTTTTAAGACCATCTCTCTAGTAGGCTTCCTGACAAGCCAGGCGGGCTTGACCTCGTACACGATCCCTGAGACGCTATCGTAGATGTCAGGGGTGTAAGTGTGGCTAGCCCCGTCGTGTCCAACCCACTCGACCCTCGTCCTCTCGTCTTCATAAAAGATATCTTCGCCAAGCCGGCGGCCGTATGACTCTAAAAGCTGTATGGCGCTCTGCTCTAGCATTGACCTCAGCTTAACTCCCTTGTACGTAGGAGCAGACGATGTCCTAGCTGTCGGCTTTATCCTGCCGGCCTTAAATCCTTCTTTTAGCTTACGTGAGTGTGATTCCGCGAGCTCAGTCGCCCTCTCCTCGCCGTAGTACTCTGAGTATGTCTTGCCCTTAATTGGGTTAGACTTGCCCATGCAGGACTCTGATATTTTCTTTCGAGTCTCACCAGAGAGCCTCTTGCCCGTGTTCCTACGCGTAGTCGATAGACGACGAGACTCGGCTATCTTTTGACGCGTCTCAGGTGGCAGCTGCGACGCTGAAGCAAATCCGTTCTTGCCAGACGAGGAGAGGTGCTTCGCTGCGCAGCTTCTGTTGCAGAATCTAGGCAGCGGCATGTGGCCCTTGTGGTATTTGGTGAACTGACTTCCGCAGAGCTCGCAGCAGGCAGTGACGTTTCCAGACTGTTTGACGCGTGAGTCAAGCGCCCTAGTCCCCTTCATCTGACAGGAACGAGAACAGAATGTCCTCGTTCCGCTCTTGTCAGACGGGGGCACATACCTCGCAAAAGAGGCACCACAGGTAGCGCAGTTAAAACTCTTAAAGTTGAGTGACCCAGTCGGCTCTGTCATTCACACTCTTGAGTGTAAAATATCATTGAGGACCCTGTCTATCCTATCCTGCTTGTTAAAAACCCTTCTTAATTCATCAGAAGTAATGGTTTTTCCCTCAGCCATCATAAATGCACCCGGCGTGGAAGGCTCCGAAACCATATCCCAACAGATGAGCTGGAAGTCGTCTTGGACGACCTGGTAGTCCCCCTTCTTGGCGGTAGAGCCGACGCCGCGTGAGGATATCCCCAGCTTGACGCCGCTCTCCACGAGCGACTGCAGTATCTTGCCGCTGGGAGTGTCCAGCAGCTCTATGGTGCCGTAGACGACGTCGTCCTTGAAGTAAGCCTCCCTGACGATGTGGGACACGTTCTTCAGGTTGACGACAGACGAGTCAGGGTGGTCGCACTCCCCCAGTGCCCTGTTCTCGATGATAAACTTCTGGTAGTTGCGGACCTCCCGCTCCAGGACAGACCGCGGGTAGACCCTGCCGTTCTGGTTGAGAGTCTCTGCCTTCTGCAGCGTCCCCTTCATGAGGACCTTGCCGCCGTTCTGGTCCCGCGACTCTTTGATGGCCTGCGGGGTGTAGTCAAACGTCTCGTATGAACTTAATAGCCTCATGTCACCCCTCCGATTCCAGCTCAGACTTGAGCTTAGCGTACAGCATAAAGTTGACAAAGCACTCGTCGGTCACGGCGGGTGTCTCTGCCGCCACGGCTGCTCTGGCCTCAGACAGCTTCTTCTTTGAGTACTCAGTGGCGGACGGGTCCTGCACAGCAGAGTCGAGCAGCCTGATGACGCTCTCCTTCAGCTGCGCCATGTGGTGGACCACCACGCCGTCTCCTGGGGATCCCACGTAGGCCTTCAACAATTTTTGCTGGTCCTCCGTCAGGCTACCCCGGTACTTCTCGTTGAATTTTCTGAGCATCACCCGCATCAGCAGGCGACGCGTCCCCTTCGTCTCCGAGATCGTCTCGCCCGGCTGCTTCTCCTGCGGGGCCTCTACCAGGTTCGCGAAGACCACGTCCTCGTACTCTGCCAGCCTGCCTATGTCTAGGCTGGTCGACCCACGCCAGTGGTTGACAAGGGACTGCAGGGTGGCGAGCAGCTTGTAGTCAGCCACAGGCTGCTCGTAAAAGTCTGGGTCCTTGATCGCCCTGTTCAGCTCGTGTAGCATCGACGTCTTCTCGGCGTCCAGCTTGCGTGGGTCGACCCCACGCGACGCTGACTTGGCCTCTGACATGATGGAGGCGGCGACGGCCTGGGTGCTGACGTGAGTCCGGGCCAGGGAGTCTATCAGCCTAAACTCCTTGTACACCTCCGTCCCGGGCCTGTAGTACTTCTTCAGTATCTTAAGGGCCCTGTTGGACGACGCCTTGTCGTCAGACACGAGGCACTTGGCCACGTGCTTCACCAGAAACTCATAGACTAACGCGCTGTTCCTTCGCTTGTTGTGGCCGCTCATGTCTCCTCACCTTCGTCGTTCGTTGTGATGTCTAGTTCGTAGTCCTCTGACAGGAGGCCCGTCCTGCGCTCGCTCCGGGCCGACATTCCCCTGAGGGCTTTGACGATGTCGGGGGGCAGGGTAGGCCTGACGACGCTGCCCTCGGAGAATGGATTCTTCGCAGCCGAGCTGAGCCACGACATGTCTGGTGGGTCGCTCAGCGAGTCGATGGACGTCGCCATCTTGTAGAAGTTTGGCATGTGCGTCTTGGCCGGACCGTCATAGCGACGCCTCTTAGACCGACGCTCTGCATCCTGCATGGCTTTCTGTGAGGCTGACGCCACCTTGACGGGCGGCCTCTTCCTGCCCTTTGGCTTGGCCGAAGAGAACTCTAGGTTTCCAGGCTCAGAGTCGTCTGACGTCAGGAGCTCCAGGCCATCGTCCCTGTCCTCGCCGGCGTTCTCAGGGGGAGGCGTCTCCTCGGCTGGCTTCTCTTCCTCGCCACCGCCCTTCTCCCCCTCTTCGCCACCCTTCTCCTCACCACCACCGAGGATGTCGCTGATAGACTCTTCGCCTCCCTCACCGCCGCCGCCTGACTCCTCCTCGGGCTTGGCTGCCTCAATCTGGGCCTCGACTATCTTCTCCTGGTACCTCTGCGCGTCTATCTCCTGTATCTGCTCGTCCGTCAGGCCGAGTATCTCTTTACGGGCGAAAGTCTTGGAAGCCATGCCCTCGCCTAGCGATGCGCCAGCAATCTCAAACTTAGACTTCCACAGCTCCAGCTTCTGCATCTGTGCCACAGTCGATGGGTTAGACAGCCTAAGGGTGAAGTTGACGAGGTCATCGGCGTCATACCCGTGGGAGTAGAGGTGGATGATGGCGAGCTTGTTGAGCTCTGCTATGATAGTCTTCTGGATGACTGACACTGTCCTAGAGAACCTTATGTCCTCCTGGGCTAGTGTGGCCTTTGACGAGAGGCTCTCGTCATAGCCGAGGTACGCCTTCGGAATCTTAAGGGCTGCAAACAGCTTCTTTTGGATGTAAGTAACGTCCTCGACCGCGGCTGCATTCTGCCCGCCGGCAAGGGTGTCTATCTTGGTGCCAGACTCTCCACCACGCACTGGGAGGAAGTAGTCTTCTTCGACCGACATTGGGTTATAACGTACGTCTACCCTGCCGCTCTGCCTGTCGATGACCTGGCTGGACTTCAGGACCTTCTTCTGGTCTTCAATGTATGCAGGAACAGCCTCCGCGGGAAGTCCCCCAACATCAATATAGAATACGCGCCTCTCAGGGGCCCTGACGACTCGGTACACTAGCATGGCGTCCTCAATGAGGATGAGCTGTCGCCAGATGCGGCGGGCGGGCTCGATGACTGAAGAGCCATAGGGCAGGAACATATCGTTGCCGAGGAGGCGCATGTGCGTCACCTCCCAGTTCTCAAGGACCCTGTTGCCCAGGGTGACCCATCGGAACCTGACAGCAGACGGGTCAGACCTGTCGTAGTTCTCTTCCCGCTCAATCTCGTTGACGGGCACCGGGAAGGCGTTGATGACGCCCTCGGAGGGGGACACGTCGTTGTAGAGGAAAAAGTCTCCAAACTTGACGAGGTTACGGGCCCAGGGCCGCAGGTTGAACTCTACGTTGAGGATGTTGTAGAACAGGTCGTCGAGGAGAGACTTTATCTTTGGGTTGTCTGAGTAGATGTGGAGTATCCTGCCCTTGTCGTCCTGCGCCACAGTCTCGTCGGCGTAGATGTCGAGGGCAGACGCGATCTCGGCGGTGTTGTGAGAGATGACGGTGTCTGTCGCGAAGTTCTTGTAGCCGTCGACAGTCAGGTCATAGAGCGGAATCTCACCGCAGTACTCGATAGAGACGACCCTGTGGTTAGCGTAAGAGTCGACAAATTCGCTGTATTTTTTGAAGCCCACAGCCGCAAGGACTTGCGTCACAGTTGACGTCGACACATTGAGCTTGTCGGCCAGCCTTGGCCTCGTTATCCCATTTTCGTATACGTTGCAAACGTCTTGGAAAGTGACGCCATGCCTGTTGGCTCCTTTTGGCCTTCCGCTGTTCTCGTTCGACGGCCCTAGGCCGCACTCTTTTCTGATTTGGTTCCAAGAACTGTTGACGCGTCTTTCTAGGAACTTGTCTAGGACATTGACGGTGCAGTTGAGCTTGATGGCGAGAGATCGTTTGGTGTCAGACTCTTCCACCTTTTGCTTTATTTCTTCTAGGCTAATTTCTCTCGTCAGCCTCATCTTTTGGCCGACTGCGCCGGCGTTTAAGCTGCCGCATTCGTACGCTCTCCTGAAAGACTCAAAAGTAGAGAAGCCGTTGGCGGTGAGCCTCTCGTGGATCAGGTAGGTAGAGGCGTCGAGGACGCTAGCGATTTTTCCAATATCGAACCCGACCTTCTCGCCTACTTGGATTATCTTAGGAAATGTCACGTCTCGGCGACGGGTCGGAGCGTTCTTGGCCATCCATTCGGCGTGGTTCTTCTTAAAGTTCTCTACCCACGCAGTGTTCTCTTCGCTCCACTTGGAGCTGTTGTTTATCGCAGCGTGCAAAGAGTTGTGGTCGAACTTTGACATCACCCTCAGGTTCTCTGGGCGGTTGTCTTTTTTGTTGAAGTTGATGTGATGGACGACCTCGTCTTCGACGAGCTGGCGTCCTAGCATCCACTCGGCGACAAGCTGGTGTTCCTTCGTCCAGCCTTTGAACCTGCCGTCTAGCGTATAGACCCAGTTGTAACCCTTAGTGCCATTGGCTGAGTTTTCAAACAAGTCTTTTCTGTAGAACGGCATCATAGAGTCTCCAACCTGGATGTCCTCTACTTTCTTGTACGTCCCATCGCGTAACATCAGGCGGTGCTCTGCTGAAGCCGTGATCGATTTGCCGTCTTCAAACGTAATTTTCCAGGCATGGTCGACGCACGTCTGCCTCGCCTGCTTGCCAATCGCAGGAACAATTTTCCCCTTTTCGTGGTCGTAGGAGTAGACGACAAAGGTGTGGCCTGGGTTTTCAGAGCACTCTTTCGCCAGTTCCTCTATCGTCTTGTACCCATCAGGTTGTGCGATCCTGGTAGCACCATCAAGACTATACTCCATCTCTTGGAAGTCTTGATACCGCGTCAGCCTCTCTGACAGGTTGTAAGCGTTTGACGTGATAGTAGCGTACGTCGGGGACATGCTCTTTTGAAAGAGCAGTGCCCCTGAAGACTTTGTCCTGTCTGGGACGGCTATCCCTGTGTCAGCAGCCCGCACCTTGCGGTGGACAGCTGGACCCGACCGAAATATACGGGTGAGGCGCCTGAATAAGCTTTCTTGTGACTCTCTCTGTGGCATGTGCTACCCCCTAGTTAAGGTTGGTATTGGGTGTTTGTATCACCTACGTGGCTGCGTGTTAATACTCGCCTTCCTCGTCTTCATCCTCTTCCTCATGTGGAGGAGAATGCAGCCCCTGTGGGCCTGCAAACTTAGAGGGGGATGGTGAAGGTGATACCAGCGACGCGAGGGGCTCCAGCTTCGTGCCAAGTATCGACTCTAGGTCGGCCAGCTGTGCGTCGACCGCCGCCGCCGCGTCGGGGCTTGTGTCCCTAAACTTATTGAGGGCGGCTTGTAGCTCGACCATGCCCTGGGCCGCCTGGACCATCTTCTTGCCTACTGGTACCTCGGCCTCGCCGTCGGCCTCGGCCAAGAAGCGCCTGACCTCTTCTGAAATTATCTGGCGAAGTCTCGTCGAAGTAATCCTATGCTGCATGTGTCGTCTCCTAGCACACTAATTATGTTTCACTTTAGCAACCAAGAAAAATCGTTTGCCTGCGATATTCCGTATCTACCTGGGTCCTGCGCCCGTGTATACTCCCGTCGCATGGCGGCTTGGTTGGATGGGTTTAGGTGCCCCCTAACCGGCCCCACAGCGTCAATGGCCGCCGTGATGCTACTGATGTTGCTCTTGACGACGCCTGTGGCCTGCAGCAGGGCGTTAGCCATGGCCATGGCGCCCTGGGAGGCTGCGGCGTTGTCTATCGCGACCCAAACGCCGATGGCCAGCGACATGACCAGGTCGTCGTTTGAGTCTTTGGCGGCGGCAGCCTTCATGCCCTTCCAGACGAATGACTGGAGCTCCATGTAGAGCCTCTGGGAGCTGACAGAGAGCATTCCATTTCGTAGCACCTGCTCTAGGTGAGTCAGCACCTGGACTCGGCTACGCTGCTGGGTCGAGAACCCTGGCAGCTCTTCCGGGTCTGCCGGGGTATAGACGAATGGGTCGCCCCTGCACGACATGTAGAAGAGCCGCGGGTAGCTCTTGTCTTTCAGCCGGGTGCATGTCGTGAACCCAAACGTGTTGTTCTCTGGACACAGTAGGGCCTTGTTGTACTCCATGCCGGTAGCGTATAGCAGGTCAGCGAACTTGTCCGGCGGCATCTTGCCCTTGTACTCAGCGACGACATCTGAAGTAGTGACGTCTATGACATGGAAGGCCGAGAAGTCGGCGGCGTCTCCCCTCGAGACGTCTGCGGCTATGACGTACCTGTGGTCGTATACAGGGCGCTTCCAGATCCACAAGTTCCTGTCCTCACCCCTGTCGGGGGGTTGGGCTATCTTTGACTTGAGGTGTTCCATCGTCTCAGGCTGGAGGAACGTCTCGCCTGACGTCAAGAAGTCACACTCAAACTCTTGAGCTATCTGCCGGCGCGATAGGCCACGCGTCTCGTTCTTGAACCATTCCTCGTCGTGCTCTGGGTGGACCCTCCATGGCAGCTGGATGGCGTTGAAGTTATTACCACCCGTCATGGCGTCTGTCCAAATCTTGTAGTACTGCCCGCCTACTCCGTTGGGCGTCGACAGCAGTATGGCGTTGCCTCCGGTAGAGATAGTGGGCGACAGCCCTGTCCATATGGCGTCGAAGTCGTCGATCCAGGCCGCCTCGTCTATGATTAGCAGGGAGATGGCCTCGGACCTACCGGCGTCGGGCGAAGTCGGGATAGCAGTGATGGTAGACCCGTTGTTGAACCTAATAGACCTCCTGTTGTGCTCGTAGCGAGGCAGTAGGAGCCACTTGGGCAGGGAGTCTATCATGTACTTCACCTTCTTGATGAAGTTGATGGCCGTGTCCAGCTTGGTGGCGATGACGAGGATGTTCCTGTCCTTGTGGAAGATGGCGTCCCACACGGCGTAGTCAGCGCAGATGGTAGACAGGCCCAGCTGCCTCGACTTCAGTATTATGTTGAACCTGTTGGACTGGAACTGCTGGAGACAGTCGTCCTGGAACGGGTACGTCTCAAACGGTATCGCGCCCTTGACAGCGTGCTGTATCTTGACGTAGTTCTTCGTAAAGTAGACAGGATCCTTGCCGCAGCGGACTATCTCTTTGATCTGCTCGTCTCGGGCCAGTACCTTCTGCGTCATTAGGCGAACTGGTACATCGCCTTGCAGCGGAAGTAGGCTGTCCGCTTCGGGTTGTTGACAGAGTTGGATATTATCTCTAAAGAGTCGGACGAGTCTAACAGCTTCAGCTTCAGCGTCTTACCAGACAGCTCCTTGTATGAGGCCTTGATACCCTTGACGTGAGCGTTTATGATGGCCTTGCACTCAGTGGCATACACGCGCTTCATCTCTATCATGTCTCTCTCAGTCGCAAAGTTGACGATAGCCGCGTAGCTGACCTGTAGGAAGTCACCGACCATAGAGGTCTTGACAGAGTAGGACGCTGTACGTGGCGTCGATGTCCTGCCCCAAGTCGTGTCAATAGCCTGCCCAAGGGCGTTGATGTCGACGGCGGGGCTGATTGTGCCTGATGAGTACTCGAAGGAATTGCGTAGCATGGGGATAACTATTGTCCTACCGTGACTGTCTTTTTATATTCGCACGACGTGATGGAAGGCCGCCAGCCGCGGCGCCACTCTTCCCTGTGGGAGTAGCCCCACTTCTGGAAACAGTGGGAGCAGCATCCTTCCACGACACACGTCTGGACGTCCTCCTGCGTAGGCTGCGAACAGCCACACACGGGGCAGAACAGCGGCACAGGGTCCTCGTAGTCTTTGGGGACTATGACCAGGAATCCGGCCGGGTGCTGCGCCGCTGACCTATCGCCTGGGTAGGACGTCCACTGCAGCGGTTCGTCAGTGTGTAATCTTGGAGTCTTTCTCATTCCTCCTCACCTCTAGCACTGTGTCTGCCACGTCCTTGATGGCCGGGACGTGGCTGATGATGACGATAGACTTGAAGTACTTCTTGGCCGCGACGAGGATCTTCTTGACTGCGTCGGCGTTGATCTCGTCGAGGACGCCGAACCCCTCGTCGATGACCATGATGTCAGACTTGGGGACTGTCGTCAGGTTGGTAAGAGCTATCCTTATCGCAAGAGAGGCGACCATCTTCTCCATGCCGCTGCACAGCTCTATCGCCCTCCTAGAGTCTCCATAGTTGATGTAGACCTCCAGGGAGGAGGACCCTGGCTCGCACTCTAGCTCAATTCCAAAGTCAACAACCCCGGCCAGGATTGACGATATCTCCTGGTTGATGACAGGTAGCCGCTCAGACAGGACAGCGGCAGGCACGCCCTTCTTGGAGAAGGCCTGCGATATGAACTCGTGGACCTTCAGCCGTCGGAGGACGCCAACCAGCCGATCGCTGGCCTCACGAGACTTGTCCAGCTTCTCGTCCAGCACACCCAGCTGGCGGGAAGCGCTCAAGAGTTCAGCTTCGACAGAGCGCAGCTCCTCCTCACGGGACCTGACAGTCACGAGCGCGTCATCATAACCAGCAGGGAGGGAGGCCGGCAGCTCAGCGATGGCTTCGACGATAGACTCTACGCTGGCCGCCACGTGCGCAGCCTTTGACTCGACTTCAAGGAGCTGTCGCCCCAGGACTGCCGACTTCTTCCTGTACACCTCTACAGAGGACCGGGCCTCCTCATACTTCTTGCTCTCGGCCCGGTAGACTGCCTCGTTGAGGGAGGCTAAGGCTGCTGTCGCCTCTTCCAGGGCGGCGGTGGCGATGGCAGTGTCCCGCTCCATCCCAGGTAGGGCAGAGGAGTCGGCCACGGCTGACCGTATGAACTTGCAGGTGGGAAACGCGTTGTCGCAGGGGACTTCTTGGAGGACCCTGACGGACGACCGGGCCGCTGACTCCTTAGTGACGGCTGCCGTCTTCTCCCTCTCCCTGGCAGAGACGACCTCCTTGGCAGCGATGACCCTCTCGAGGGCAGCCGCCACGGCAGACGGGTCGCAAGACGACGCGACAGCCTCGGAGGCGGCGGCGCTCGTCTCAGCCTCAAGTATTGAGGAGGCCAGCTGCGCCTTCTCAGACTCTAAGGAGGCAAGGGACGACCTCAGCGCAGCTAGCTTTGACTCTTTCTCTCGGCGCGAGGACACCTTGGCAGCGTCCGCGCCTAGCGACTCAAGGGACGCCCGAGCCGCCTGCGCGGCGACCCTCCTGCTGTCACGCAGAATATTGAGGCTGTCGACCGACGCTTGGACTGCACGCTTCTGCTCTTCAATTTTCTGCGGGTCGTCCTGTGAGGCGGGGGTGGCTGCTTTTGCCTCGGCCTTAAGGGACGTGACGTCAGCCTTGGCGAGGTCAAAGAGCTGGTCCATGAAGTCTAAGTCCATGAACCGAGTCAGGACCTGCTTCCTGTGTGACGAGCCCTCCCTGATGAACCTGTCGATGTCCCCCTGGGTCGACATCGACGTCATCATGAAGTCCTCCACTGAGCCTATCAGACCCCTGATGAGCTTGTCAGTGTCTGACCGCTGTTCGCCGTTCATGTCGACAGCCTCGCCGTCGACTATCTTGAACAGGTTGACAGACGTCGACCCTGTCTCCTCCTTCTTGCCTGGCACCCTGACAGTCTGGCGCTCTACCACGTAGTCCTCTTGGTTGACAGTCAACACGGCCCTGGCGTAGGCGTGAGGCTTCCTAACGTTGATGAACTGGAGGTTCTTGAGGGGGCCGCGGTCTGAGGAGTTGAAGAGGCAGTAGGTCAGGGCTGCGATGGCTGACGACTTGCCCGACCTGTTTGGTCCGAATACGCCTACGAGGCCTCCTAAGTCTCCGAAGCGGATGTGGCTGCCATCACCGTAGCCCATGATGTTGTCAAACCGGAGGTCCTTCAGCGACCACTTTACGCCGCGGCTGGCGGCTGACTCGTCAGGCACCATCTTAGAGACGTAGTGCGACACCGCCTGCTGCACGTCAGCCCAGTCAGGCTCCGTCATGCTGTGAGCCACATCGTGGCGTCTCAGCAGGTCCATCAGGGTGGTGACATCGTGGAAGTCGTGGCGGGCCCTGGCCGCTGTCGCGGCGATGTGGCTCGTCAGCCCAGCGCTGTCCTGGCTAAAAGTCACCTCAGACGCTCTGCACTTGTCCCTGAAGTGCTGCGTAGCGAGCTTCGTGTCCAGCTGCGACAGGGGGCCCGTGTGTTTTACACGGACTCGAGACCCTTCCGGCACAGAGATGTCTGCTATCCCGGGAGTCCACCCTACCGTGACGAACGGCTTGGGGTTGGGCAGCTTTATGAAGTCGACCCTGTGGCCGTTGGCCCTTATGTCCCACAGCAGGTAGCCGTGGTCGATGTCTTCAGCGTAGTTCTGCTGCACGGCTGACCCTGGGTAGCCGATCCATGGGGTCAGCTCGCCTCCTACCGTCCTGCAGCTGAGGAACTGCTGCTTGTGAATGTCGCCGAGGAGGCAGACGTCGTAGTCCTTGAACATGTCGACAGACACGCTAGAAGACATCTTCCACCCTGTCTCTGTGACAGCAGAGTCGACGGGCCCGTGGTAGACTGCTACGTTCTTCTTGCCAGCGACTGGCGCCACGAGGCCCCACCTGTCCTCGTCGAAGATAGAGTAGACGCACAGGTTGACGTCCTGGGACAGCGGGTAGACGCCGCTGTCCTTGTAGAGCTTGACAGGGTTCTCTATCGTCGAATCGTTTCGGAGCGACGACACGATGGGGGACACGGCGTCTTGTCGCCCCTTGTTGCTCATGTTAAAGTCATGGTTGCCTAGCGTCAGGTGGAGCGGTGCCACAGAGGCAAGTGTCCGAACCCACCACGACAGCTCGTCGATGTACTCAGCTGAGATGCCTGTCGTCTTACAGTGGTATATATCTCCTGTGACGACAATGGCGTCGACGGACGACTCCCAGCAAGACTCTGCGAACTTCTCGAAGACCTGCCTGTACTCTGCGTGTCGTGACAGGGGCCTGTAGTGGATGTCACTAATGTGGGCTATCTTTAGCACTCCTGTAAAGGTACTACGGAGCGCAGCGTTGTGCAACGTAAGGCGCTACCGCGAGCCTGTCAGGGAGTTGAGGCGCATAGAGAACATGCCAAACCAGTCGACAGGGGCAGCCTTTGCTATGCACTCTTGCATGAAGCTTGTGGGGGCGGACCCGGGGTCCGGGTAGGCTCCCATGTCTGTGATCCTAACGTCAATGTCGTACTCCTGTAGCTTCCTGATGACCCGTGGCCGCTTCTTGTCGTACGTGTCGGCGTCCATCGCCAGTATGACAGGCGTGCCGTGAGTCACTATCCTATCGAGCAGCAGGGAAGACTCGCTCAACTCTGAGCCCAGCATGCAGGTCGCGTTGTCTCCGCACTTTAGCAGGTCGAAGGGCCCCTCGCACAGGACCAGCGGCGACTTCCAGTCTACGCTGACCTCCTGAAAGACGACGCCTACGCGGTCGGCGTCGCAGTTGACGTACCGAGGCGACTGCTTCCTGTCAATTCCCCTCCCTGTCAGGTAGTTAACAGCGCCCGACGCGTCGTGAGACACGAATACGACGCGTCGGGACCACGGGGTGGTGTTGGAGAAGCAGACGCGGCGCCTCCACACGTCGGAGTCAGTCACACCTCTGGACCTGATGTAGCGATAGGTGGCGATGGCGTCAGGGTCAGAGCCTATGAAGTCAGGCAGCAGCAGCCGCATGTCTTGTGGCGTGTTTAAGACAGGCTTGTCTGCCGCGTCAAGGCCTAGCCCAGCAGCGCCGCAGAACCTTTCGACATAGTGCGACAGTAAAGACGGACCGGCGAACCTCCTGAGGAGCGGGGCTAGCGACCTCGAGGAAAAACCACACACCCAGCAGTGGGTCACGTCGTCTACAGTCCTGATGACGAGCTTCTTCTTGTTGGGATCTTTCGGGTCACAGATGGGGCATCTGACGCTGAAGTTCCTCTCGTCACGAGACAGCTGGCCGCGCCCGAAGGCCGACTCGTAGAACCGAAGCCTCTCAGTCAGGGAGACGGTCACACACGTAATTTAAGGCTTGGACGCGTCACTTGTTCACGAGGCAGGCGGCGCGGGCGATGACGTAAGCGTCGGTGGCGTCGCGGCTCCAGTCGACAGCCGAGCCGTTCTTCTTGGCGGGCCAAGCGACGTGCTTCAGGTCGTGTTCAGACATGTGCTTGAAGACCTGCTCCTTGCCGCTCATGCCTGCGACCTTGGTCCGCTGCATCTTGATGCCGCACACCTTACGAGCGTGAGCAGAGGAGATGTAGACGGGGTCAACCCCAAAGACGTCGCGGCCGATGTACGACACGATGCCGTTGAACCGCATCAGCGTGGTGATCGTCGCCGCGGACGACATGCCCTTTTGGAAGCCGAGCAGCGGCTCTTCTAGGGCAAAAATTTCTGGCTTCCAGCCTCTGTCCTCGCAGAGGCCCACGAGCGCCGAGCGGACTGCGTCAGCTTTCTCAAAGAAAGTCTTGCATCCCTTGAACTCGATGCGGTCCAAGTAGGCTATGTGAGACCCACTATCGTCAGGCGCCACGTCAGAGTCCACGACGCAGACACCAGTCACTGACGTAGACACGTCGAGGCCGAGGACCAGTTTCATTGTCGTATTCTACGACACTGGGGGGCTTCCAGTAAAATCCCTACTTCAGAAGCCCAAGCTCCTTCAGCTCCACCTCAGTTATTATTCTGAGCGTCACCTGGTTGTCCCTGCACCAGTCTCCTGCAGCAGACAGCTTCTTGGCCACCGCCAGCTGGCGGAGCTTCTTTGACGGCTTCACCTCAATGAGCTGGCGCTCTCCCGAGGCTGTCTCAACATAGAAGTCGGGGAAGTACCTGCGCTTCTTGCCTGTCCTGGCGTTGCTGACGTACTCTATCACGACTGACTCGTAGGACCAGGTGGCCGTGGCCGGGTCAGAGTCCAGGTACTGCATTAGGGACAGCTCCCAGCCTGACCTGTACCTGCAGACCTGCTGCGTCTTAGACGAGGTGTACTCGCCCCTGTGGTAGTGCCCCCGCCTCTTCTTCCTACGCGGCATCAGAAGTCTATCTTGCTCTTCACCATGATGCGTGAGGATAGCCGCTTGACGACAGGCTGGGCTAGCTTCGTGCGAGCCACTATGTTGAAGTCCTCGTCGTGGAAGTTGACGCCGCTGACGTAGACGAACTTCTCGTTGGCGTCGATGTTGTTGGCCGTGGGGGCGAGCTGTATGTAGCTTGGATTGGACGATGAGTTTACCATGCCGCGGGGGGCCATGGCCTCTATCTTGAACACGTGCACGTTCCTGCTGCCCCTAAACCTGACGCTGAAGGACCACATGCCCACGTTGCTGAGCACTGGGTGCTTCAACATGATGACGCCCTCTGGGTAGAAGACGTTGCCGACGTCTCCCTGCATGAATGGCGCAGACTCGCTGTCCGCCCTGTAGACGACACCTCGAGAGTCGTCGCGTAGGACGATGCTGCGGTATGTAGTGTCTCCAAAGACGGACCCGACCACCTCAACGCTGCCAGGCTCTATAGAGTCGCCGTAAAATAGGCTGCTAGCGTTGAAGACGATGAACTCATTAGAGCTGTTCTGCAGGTACTTCCAGTACATGGCAGTCGGCTGCGTCCTGTCGTAGTAGGGGTCTGTCAGGTCTGTGTCTGTTAGCCATGAGTTAAAAGTGGGGCCGGGCGGCCGAAGGTATTTCTGCGGGCTGAAGCCCAGCACCTGGTCGACCTTCTGCAGCTGGAACAGCTCTGATGTGATATTGGTAAAGTCGGCCGGTGGGTCTGCCTTTGTCGTCCCCTGTACCACGACAGCCTCCTGAGACGTGCCAGGCGAGACTGTCACTTCTGACACAGAGCCGCTGACAAGGTACAGCTGTACCCTATCGTCGCAGGAGAAAAATGAGGGTATCGGAGTGAAGGTGCCGTCATCGCAGGGCAGCAGCGTGTAGTTCCTAGCAGTCAGCTGCTGGTCGTTAGAGTCCAGGTATGTACGAGCGTCGTCCGGCGGCTCGTCATTGTAGTAGGCGTTGTCGGTAGACATGTGGAGGCCTACAAACCTGGGCAGCCTTCCCGTGACCATGTCCTTGAAGTGATTCTCCAAGTTCATGTGAAGCGTCCCACAGCCGTCCGACAGCGACAGGCTGTGGGGCGTCGAAGTCCTACCCTGCCCGGCAGTCGTTGGGCTATACGGCACGCCGCCGTGGGTCGTCAGGCCAATCACGACAGGCGACCTGGCTGGCGTCTCCTCGTAAAAGTATGGAGGCACGTAGAGGGCGCAGCCGCTCAGGGTCGTCGGCGTCGACCTGACGTCTGTGAAGTCGTCGTCTACGTAGTAGTCCTTGACTGACAGGTCGTGCAGCTCAAAGAAACCTGGGTGAGAGAAGAGGTAGTTTGACGGCTCGACGACTCCGGTGGCTGCGTCTAGCTGGACGACGCCGTAGGCAGTGGAGGCGTCGGCTGAGAAGAAGGTTCGCAGTCCGTCTGTCGCATCGTTGACACCGTCGTAGTAATTGCCGACCACTAGGGCGTCAGGCGTCGTCGCAGCAGTAGAAGCTATGGAGGAGGACGGCACGTAGAAGCTGCCGACGTCCAAGCCGTCGACGCGGAGGTTGCCCAGCCCGTTGTCGATGGCCGGATCCCACCTGACGATGACGTGGTGCCACACGTCCTGCCGCAGGACATCGTCAAACTTGAAGATGAGGTCCTGCGGGAACGGTCCAGCTGAAGCGGCGTGCGGCGCTATGTCTGCGCTGTGGCTCAGCTGCAGGAGCAGGCCGTAGCTGTCGAGGTAGCCGCTAGAGTTGACGTGCGTGCCCGACACGACGCTGATGGCGTAGCACGAAGACAAGTGCAGGACGGTGCCTGGCCGCGGTACGTCTGACGGCGGCCTCCTGACGTTTATGTAAAAGTCTAGGCTGAAGCTGTCGGTTGGCGTCAGGCCCCCGTCATTTGGATAAACGATGCCAGAGTACTTGATCGAGCCGCTGGACGAGACGAAGTTTACGCAGTAGTAGTTGTAGTAGGAGTAGGCGTAGCTGCCGTGCTGCGCCCTGTAGTAGGGCATTAGCGTGGACGAGAGCACTGCTTTCATTCCCATGACTTTGATGGGTGGGTCCTCGTCGATGTAGGCGGGCTTCAGCCTCTCTACCTCCTTCACGACCTCAGCCGACTCCAGCTCGTTGACCTTGTCGAAGTAGTGCTGTAGGTAGGACGTCACGTCTTGCACAGTCGGATCAGCCACCGCTATGGCTAGGTCCTGCTGGGCCTGAAATATGTTGTCTGTGATGAAAGCTGGCGGTAGGTCTGCCAGCTCCTTCAGAGACTTAAATGTCCTCGCGTTGTAGGTGATAGAGCCCGTCACCCCGGCAGAGCTACTGACGAAGTACGTCTCGTGGTTGGTCGCCAGAGACAGCACCTCGGTGTCGAAGGGCTGCAGGGAGAAGACGGACATTTGCCCCCTGGGCCCTTCTTAGAAGTCCAGCCTAACCCTGAACGTGAGGTCCCTCTCAGAGCTCTTCTCTACTGGACGTGACAGCTTGGCGACAGCCAGCAAGTTACCGACAGGGTCGTAGAGCCCTATCGTCGTCACGAAAGTAAAGCTCTGCTGGACGTCCTCCTGGCCTGGGTCGATGACGACTATCCTGTTGTTGTTGTCGACGTAGGTCGGGTTCTGCGAGTAGTTAAACTCGTCGGCGGCCGCCTTGCAGAAGACTAGGGTGGAGTTGATGTTTGTGATGTTCTGGAAAGTAACCGTCGACAGGGAGCCGGAGCTAAACCTCGTAGAGCAAAGGCAGTCGACGATGTCGTCTATGGACCCAGACACCATAAGGTCTGGTATGAAAGTCGCGCTTGGGTTGCCGCCCGCGTTGCCTATCTGGCCTATGCCTATTGGGCTCATGGCCTTGATAGTGCCTGTGACGTGTTCGTTTCCCTTGATGATCTTGTTGAGGTCGTAGACCACGATGCCTCTGTCGTAGAATATCTGGCCCACTGTCCGTGTCTTGTTAGAAGCGTCGACGACGCTGGAGAACATCCCTCCGGGGCCAGACTGCTTCGATATGGCAGAGCCAAAGTCTGTGTAGTAAGTCGAGCCAGATACCGAGGTGTAGTTGGTGTTTGGCGCGTTATTAGAGCCGCTGGAGGCCGACGCGTACATGCGCATCGCGAAAGTCTGGTTCTTGATGCCGTCCCTAGAGAACAGCCTCCGGAAGGCCATGAACATGGCCGAGTCGACCTTCGTTGAGTCAAACTCAAACTCTGAGTCAGGTGACCCGAGCAGCGTCTTCGCGAACTGCCTGTAGATGTCCATCTTCTCTCTCATCATGAGAGACTGTGACGGGAACAGCTCCTTGCCGGCGGCGTCGACTCCTGTCTTCGAACCTGAGACTGTGCTGCCGTTCGGGTTTAATCCTACTGTTACATCGAAGATTGGGTTGGCAGTCTGCAGCGTGAAGTCCTGGTCGTAGACCGTCTGGTAGAGGGAAGACGTTACTCCAAGGCCAATCCCACCTGTCACGAAGTGTTGGTAGGACCTCCGGTTAGAAGAGCCACTCACGCTCTCCTCTAAGACGTCTATGAGCTGGTTGAGGAAGGACCTAGCCGTCTTGATGTCGGCAGCGTCGAACTGTTTGAATAATGGCATTTTTCTGTATCCTAGCCCTTACTGTGTGATCTTGACTGGGAACTCCGCCGTCACACCAGAGTTGTTGCCTGTCACCTTGACGTACGTGGTGATGGTGCCGTTGACCCCGTAGACGTTGAACATCGCCGCGCTGATGGTTCTGGGGGCTAGCGTGAAGCTGACGGTCACTGTGCCGTCTGGGCTAGCGGTGCCTGCTATGAGCGAGTATAGGGCGCGCTGCTTGCCGTCGACCGACAGGAGGGTGGCGCTTGAGCTCTGCGATGTCTGCAGGAAGAGGTTCGACATCTCAAGGAAGAAGCTCGTGTCCTGTAGGTCTACGTCAATGTTGCCGCCCAGGCCGTTCGATGTCTTCAGCTGCACAGTGGCGCTAGAGGCTGAGGTGCCACCTGACGAGATCTTAAGCTGGTAGAACGTCTGACTGCCCACCAGGTTGATAGTTGGGAGGTAGGTGAGGCCCTGGTTGTTGATCATGACAAGGTGGTACTTGAGGGCGTAGTCCTGGTTCGTCAGGGCCTCAAAGACGGGAGTGTTCTTCTGTATCTTCTCCTTGCCGACCGTCCTGCCGTACTTCTTTATGAGGCCATAGTCGACCTCATCGTCTCCCATGCCGAACTGAAAGACCGAGAACGATCCGTCATTGCGCGCAAGGAACTGCCTGCCGACGTCGGTCAGCACAGCGTCAAGTATGATGTTGCTCGTTGTGTTGTCTAGGAATCCCATGCCTCTAGTCCTTCACGCTAAATAATCCTACAGCGAAAGTCTGACACATAAATCACGCCTCACACAATCTGAGATATTTCTAAGTTGAGTATTTTAACGTCGACCTGCGTGTGCTTCAGCAGGTCTAGGTTCGTGATATTGAGGACATACCTACCCGTCTTGGCGAGCGGGTCGTAGGCAAAGTACAGGTCCTCGGCAGACTTCTGGGATCCGTTCGACTTCTTTACCGCCCTGCGGGCCGCGGGGTCGAAGTATATTCGCAACCTGTCCATGCCGTCTGACACCATCGTATTGACGAAGAGAGACGACCTGTTGACGTAGATGTTTGGATAGGCGAGGGGCGCCCCCTGCCTCGATACGAGCTCCATCTCGGCCCTGCCCGTCACTTGGTTATAAGTGACCTGGAACTGGGCCGAGAGCGTGGAGTCATAGTTGTGGGCCGTGTAGGAGACCAGGGCGTACATCTGGACGCCGTATGGGTCAAAGTCGTGGTCATACCAAGAAATGACAGGCAGCTTGTCACCTGAGTCGGTATCCGGCACCACCTGGACTACGCCACTGTTAGCGAGAAAGTCAGGCAGCGGGTACCTGTTGTACGCGTCATTGAAGTCGAACATCTTCACCATCTGGTAGGGCTCATTGATGCTGGACCTCTTAAAGACCTTGAAGCCCTTGACGTCCCTCATAGAGTTCATTGGCGTGCACCAGGAGATGAAGAGCCCAGACTCCTTTGGGTCCCACATGAACCTGATGTCTCCCGGCGGCGGCGGGGTGTGCTGTTTGACGCACTGTACCTGAGTGAAGTCAGAGTGACGGGAGCCGACCAGGTAGCGGGCGGTGACATATCCACCTGCAGTGACATCTCTGAGCACCAGCTTGGCGTCATAGATCGCCTTGACAGCATAGACGTACGTAACGCCGTACAGCACGTCTGTGTCATAGTAGATAATGGACTTGGCCGAATCGTCTTGGTCTAAGATGATAGACTTCTGGTAGCTCATTATGCCGCTGTCATCGACGACATACCTGTCTACCTGGTAGCCGGCAAGAAGCAGCTCAGTGTAATTGTTCTTGCTGTTAAGCGGCTCGGCAATGGTGTATGGGTCAGCGAAGTAACCGTAGTTTTTCTGCTGCGTCACGACCGAGCTCGCCTGCGGCGTGTCGTAGTGGTCAGAGTAGGTGTCCATAGACGCGACTGTCAGCATGACCTCGTAGAACTTGTTGTTGATGCTGCTAATCAGAGACTCCTTGCCCAGGTCAGAGTAAGGGTTGAACGACACTGTCTCATTCCCGACCTGCACCGTGGACGCCTCTGGGTCGTCTGGGACAGCTGCGAGAGTGCTAAGGAAGTAGGAGTTGAGCGGTGCTGATGAGTTGGTGACGAGGTCCGATATAGCCTTCTTCTTCTGGTCGGCTTCTGCCCCTGGGAATGAGTCCTTCAAGTTCTTTCTGAGGCTGTCTAAGACGTTGAAGTCCTGGAAGACGACGCTCAGGAAGTCTGTGTTGCCGTTGTTCTGCACTATCTTGGAGGCGTACTGCTCGATGCCGCCGGCTATCTTCTTTGACTGTCCTGGATACGGCGTGCTGAAGGACAGCTTGACGTACCTCGGCTTCTTCTGTAGGAAGACTCGCTTCTTCGCCCTGTCCTGTGGGACTTTGTCCTGCTGTATGGGGTCGCCCTTCACCCTCTCGTCTCTTACAAAATAGTTGTAATAGAAATCGGCCGTCGGGCTGGCTGGGCTAACAAGTATAAACTTATAACAGTCCTCGGACGGCGGAAAGCCTGTGAGGTCATTGACGCTGACGCCTTTCTTCTTCCCGGCTATAGGAGCGAAAGTATTTATGATGTTCGGCGGTGGAGTCTGGTTGACAGACGGGCTGGGTATTAGTGGTGGCTTCGCCATTTATTTCACTGTACTAAATAGCCTGGTATGGGACTACGAACACCTGAAATTGAGCTATGGCTGGGATGCCTATATTGAGGGCTGTATTTCCATACTGGGACAGGAATGATTGCCAGTTGTTCCATACCGTGTACGGCGTTAGCGAGTCGTCGACCTCGAAGCTGTTAGGGTCCACAATGACGTGGAAGACCCTGTCAAACAGCCGAGGGGACAGCAGGTACTTCTTCAGGGCAGTGTCATCCATGACGTTGCTGTTGGCCTTCGTCATCTTCTTCACCCTGCCGCCCGCGGCTGGGTCAGACGCTAGCGGGTCTGCTAGCAACTTCAAGGCTATGCCTGACTGGTCCTTTATGTCGCTGACCTGCCGCAGCGTCGCCACGTCGACCATAGACTGCTCGTTGAATGAGAAGCCAGTGTAAGTAGACAGGTATGCGTCTAGCATGTAGCTCTCGAAGTGATTTCTCAGCAACGAGTCCTTCTCGTCGGCTGACAGGAAGCTGTATGGCGTAGCTTCTGGCAGCTGGTAGTATGGACCTGGCCCAAATGTATAGTCACGCAGCGGTATTCCTGTCAGCTCGCCCTTGTACTTTGGTCCCTTGTTTATTGTTGTTGAAAAGGCGGGAGGCTCTACGATCAGGCTGTAGTCCAAGCTGTGTTGCAGGGACATGTCGAACAGGTAGACCTTCGGGAGCCACACGACGTCTGGGTTCATCTCGTCCTTCTTGACTACGACGACCTTGACGATCGACTTCCTCTTCGGCTGTAGCTGCGTGACGCTAGCGATATTGGTTATGTCTACCGCCGAAGATTTCATGAAGCCGACTGGCAGCGCCACTGACAGGACAGAAGCACCTGCGAGGCGAGACACGTCAGAGTCTGGGTGCTTACCAAGGAACCTGTAGAGCATGTTCCGCGCGGGGGCGTTAATGACTCCAGAGTCGATGGCGCTGAAGCCCGACGCGGCGCCGATCCTCGATGAGAAATCGTCAATCCGCGTGAGCAGCAGCTCTATCTGGGAGTCCTTGAAAAAGCTTGTGAATGTGGCGGTGTCAAGGAACGGCTTGGCAGGCGGTGGCGGCAGCAGCAGCGTAAAGATGTTGTCTTTGCCAAACAGGTTAGAAGAGAAGGAGTCGAGCGACGAGTAGACCTTCTTTATGTTGTCGTTTAGGTTCTGCATCATCGTGAGGCACACCGCCTCGTTTGATGTCGACGATTTTTGCGCCTTGCTGGCCAGCAGCCCACGGGGGCAGAAAGACTTGGTGATGTCTGCGTCGGGCGAGTCCTGGCTGTAGGTCAGCAGAAACGGCACGAGGCCCGTGATGGCAGTGTCGGGCCCCGAAAATGACTCCTTGACGTCGACGTAACCAGTCAGTCGGGACGGGTAGCAAGAGAAACACTTGCAGACGAGGTCAAAGAACCAGGCTAGGACCTGGACGTCTGTTATACCCCTGTACTTGCTCTTGCCGGCTGTCATTGTCTGGCTGCAGACTTGCTGCAAGTCGCGCAGCATGTTGACGATCGCCGCGACGCTCTCGGAGGCGAAGAAAGACTCCTTGTCGAGGTAGAAGTACAGGGTGCCGCCGCCCAGGTTCTGCTTGACAACATCCATGATAGCTCCGTCAGGCTTCAGGTACTTTAATAAGTCCTTTGGAGTGATACGAGTGTCATGGTCGGCCCACAGCCCAGTGTCAAGCTGGTAGGCCATGTTGATCATGTCTATCTTCGGAATGTTGTCGATGAAGTGGGCCACGTAGTCAGAGCAGTGGATGACAACGACGTTCTTCACGTCGTCTACCCACCAGACCTTTGTCTGTGTTGGGTCTATGCCGAGGCTCTGGTAGTCGGCTGCCTGCAGTCCGGCCTGCGTAGACTCTACCCTGCCCTCGCCTGTGTAAGGCCTATAGAGCACTTTCTTGGCCTTGTTAGCCTGGTCCACATCGATGCCGTACTGGACGCCTAGCGACGGGTTGTTAGTCAGCAGCTCTGCGAGGTACCCAGCTGTGCTGGCGACATGCACACCGTCAGGACTAGCGCTAGAGTCAAATGTCGCGATGGTTGGGCTGTCTAAGTTCAGGCCTGACACAGCGGTCGACGTCTTGTCGTCCAAGCCGGAGTAAGACTTGATGAGGCTGACCAGAGACGACCAGAACTTGTCAAACAGCTCTCCCGTGTTGCCGACGGACGCGAGGTACGCCAACATGAAAAGGTAGTTGCGGACGCCGCTGTTGCCGGAGGCGAGCCGAAAGACTGACATGATTGCTTCTTTGGCCTGCACCTGGCTGAATGTCACCCCCGTTGGCGTGGAACCACCGAAGAGCGTGTCCATCACTTTTTTGACCGGATCGATGTAATAGCCGTCGTACCTCGGGTCCAACCGCGATGTGTCCTCTAGCTTCATGAGGCTGTCTAGCGACTTAGAGGCAGAGTCCAGGTCGCTCATGTACTTGTTGAACCTGTCGACCACGTCGCTGTTGAGGCCAGCCTCGTCGACTGTGTCAAAGATGCTGTCAACGAGGTAGTAAGCCCCTGACTCTAGGACTAGCTGGTTGTACCTTATGTCGTTATCTTCAAATATCAGGACCCCCATGCCGCTGACTGAATCTTGTGCATAGGCCAAGGCGTCCAGCTGGCACTCTGGTGACCTAGCGACAACGTTCGACGTCCCCGCCTTAGACATCTGCAGCACCTTCTGGACGAAGGAATAGTTGACCTTTTGGTTGACGTTATAAGAGTACAGCAGCTCCTGTGCTATGAAGTCGAAGAGAGAGTACATGTCATACTGCGGCGCCAGCGACAGTATGTCGTTCATTTGGGCTGTTATTGGAATGTAAGAGTTAGGCACGTCAGCCGGCGGCCCGCCTCCGACACCAATAATCAGACCTGAGTTTGGCTGGTTCAAAGAGTCTAGCAGCCCCGCCGCCGTGTAAGCGCTCGGCTTTATAGAATAAGCGCTTGGAAAGACGAGCCTTAGCGGGTGGGAGTAGTCGGCAGACTTGTCAAAGTCTAAATTGATGACGACGCCGTCTAGCATGGCGGCCTGCAAAATGGAGAGGTACTGCAGGTATGCCTTGGTCGATGTCACACTGCTTATGTCTACGGGGGACAGCTGCTTAAGGTACTGTATTATGCCCGACGCGTCGGGCGTAGCGAGGTAGAACTCCTTGTTCTGCAGCAGGGACTGCTTCGCGACGTTGGCTGAGCCTATCGTGTCGATAAGCTTGTCCTTTATCTTCTTGACCTCCCCGCTCATGACGCCCTTGTTCTTTGAGGCCTGGGAGTCGGCGGCTGTCTGGGTGGCGGCTTGCAGCAACTGGTAGGTG
>Ga0214923_10000115_pt1 | contig 117262 bp, 124 predicted proteins | sample LL1510_MetaG_FD_177993 | JGI IMG/M metagenome (GOLD analysis project Ga0214923, IMG submission 177993) | Freshwater microbial communities from Lake Lanier, Atlanta, Georgia, United States - LL-1510 | ecosystem: Environmental > Aquatic > Freshwater > Lake | place: USA: Georgia | collected... | reverse complement strand
AACCAACAGCAGTATTATGTTCTCCGGTTAAGTTAGAATATAGTGCACTATGACCAATAGCCGTGTTAGAATCACCTGTTGTATTACTTACTAGTGCTTCAACACCAACAGCAGTATTATGTTCTCCGGTTAAGTTAGAATATAGTGCACTATGACCAATAGCCGTGTTAAAAGCTCCTGTCGAGTTAGAATATAGTGCTTCAACACCAAACGCAGAATTATATTTTCCATGAGTCCCTTGAGCACCAGAGCCTGCTCCTGTTGCAGGAATTACAATAGATATTAATGCGTCATACCCAAATGCCGTATTGTTTTTGTTGCTAATACCACCAGCACCTACGCTACCACCGGAACTATATAATTGGTTAAAATGCCCTTCTGATGCTCTTACTGTGTCGCATACGATATGTCGACGCATAGTAAAATCTGTATTTTTGAAAGATCCCATGTCTATTTATTTAATGGTAAATATTTTTGTTTTTTAAATGAAATAATATTTATAGTCAAAGATGATTAAAAACTTTCTATTAAATAAATGAACACTGATGTAATTATACCTTATTGTATTTGGCATTATATTGATTTGGAAACAAATACATTTTTAGGGTACATTAGTGGACCACGAAAATACAAAAAAGATGGAGTTATTGGATTTGATTGTAAAAAAGAAGAAACGAAATACAGTAAATGGTTTTTAGCAGGTACTTTTTACGCTGTATCTCCTAGTTTTCGTCCTATACCGGTTGGTATGAAAATTTTTTGTGCAAAAAAGAATATTGAATCTCCTTACAATACATCTGACATGTATTTAATGCACGATCCATATAATATCAAAGAAGACTGTGTATACTTTACAACATATAATCAACCTGTTCCTAACACATCACCACTTTATTTTCATTTGAATGGCAAAAATGTATTTCCTAGTTTTGATTCCAAACCGCCATCGTCGTGGTCACCGTCTCCCATTTCGCCTGTTTTTGTGATGATGAGTAAATATGAAAATTTTAAGTGTATAAATCGAAGATGTATTCCTTGGACATCAGACATCCCCTTATTATACGATGTTGATCCACATAAAGAACTTTATCCACTTGAAAATTGTGTAATCTTTTGCAATGGACTCACCGTTTCTAAAAATAAAGGTAAACCATTAAACATATTGGAAATGGTCAAAGAAGAAGAAAAGTCTAACTCTAAGATTATTACAATTATTATTTTTTTGGTATTTATTGCTATAACGGTTATTATATACAATAAAATTGGTTTCAATCGAAAATGAAAAAAATTCTTTAAACTTAATAATTTTTTTGCTATATTTAAGTAAATATGTCAGAACCATTAGAAAATTTGATAGTCAAAGATCTTTTGAATATAGCTAGAAACATGAATTTGTACGGGTACTCTAAACTACGTAAAGCAGAATTAATTGCTCTAATTAGAGCAAGTAATGTAAAACCAACCTCGCCGAAAGTAATAGACAAGTGTTTGAATAAAGTATGCATTCCGTCTAAGATTTGCAATCCAGAAAGCGGACTATGCGTCATTAGGGATGGTAAAAAAGGTAAAGAGGTAATTAATAATATTTTAAAGGCTAAAATGTCTGAACCACAGTGGTATATTTATAGTATTGATGGATGTAGTTATTGCAAAAAGGCTAAAGATCTTTTGAATAGTCTTGGTTTGAAATACACTGAAATAAGAGTTTGTAAGGAAGATAAAGAAGAGTTTTTTCGGGCAAAAGCGTCCGAGACAGGTGGATATAAATTTTTTCCTGTTATTTTCAATATGGGTGTTTTTATTGGTGGATATACAGAGTTACAAAAGATGTTAAGTAACCCAATTTCTTCTGGTAGTTCTAGCTTTCACATGATGATGCCTCAATTAGTTCAGAAAACTACTTTTAGGGGAAGTCCGTGGGATGATTTTGTTTCAATGCTTTATCTATTGCATAAGCATCCCAAAGACTGTGTTGCTATTCCAAATGATCTATTGACTCGATCCGGAAGAATAACAAACAAAGGTTTAGCGGTTACGAATTATAATGACACCTCTTTGTATTGGTGTACAATTACAAACAAATTTTATGTTCCAACAGGTTTATGGGATGCAGTAAAATCTTGTTTGAGACGAAAAGCACGATTTATTGTAATGTCATTAGGTATCAATGGTATAAATAATAATGGTATACATTCTAGTCATGCTAATTTTTTAGTATACAATTCGGAAACAAAAGCTCTTGAGAGATTTGAACCACAGGGTACGCCAACCTCTAAATTCTTACATGTACCAAATTTTGAGAAAAAACTATACGATCTGTTTAATAAGAATGTATGTAAAGATATGATCGATGATGTTTATGCTCCATTGTCTTTTTGTCCGGCAATTAATGTTCAAAGGATTCAATATAAAGAGAATGATAAACAAATAGGTGAAGTAGGAGGATTTTGTGTAGCTTGGGCTGCATGGTATGCTGATATTCGTCTATCTAATCCGAAAAAATCTCGTTCTGAGGTTGTAGCACTTGGTATAGAAAAATTACAAAAGAATCCGTATTCTTTTACTCGATTTATTCGTTCTTACAGCGCATTTCTAACGAAAGTTGGCAATGAATTGAAAAGATCGAATAATCCATCAGCTGTGTTTGCATCATATGTTCGAAAAAACTGCTGAGATATAAATTTATTATTTAGAAATAATAAATCATTATACTTATTTGCATATACTTATTTGCATATACTTAATTGCATATAATTATCGATCTTAACAAGACGTGTGATCTTTTTCTATAGTAATTTTAGAAAAAGATACTTAAAAAGAATGAAAGAGTCTAAGTAAAATGGGAAAAAAAAGTAAGAAAGTAAAAAATACTACTACTACTACTAAAGATCCAAATGATCTTTTTAATAATCCGATGGTCACGGCTGCGATGGAAGCATTATCAGAAGAAGATAAGCAAAAATATAAAATGATTGGTGAACATTTGTACGGACGAATCAATTTTGAGGATGAACAAGTTTTAAATAACATGCCTCCTTGTATGGCAGAAGCAATCGCCTATATTGAAACAACGCTACAAGCTGGTTTGCATCCATCAATGTTGGATGTAAACGAACGTTTGTTATTAGAAGATAATTATGGAATTGAGTGGTACAAGAATTGGGGATACGTAAAAGAGGATTTAGATGATATTGTGACATTAAATCCTGTATTTAAAAACTCTGAAATGTAATTAATCTAAGTGATTAGTATTAAAGGTACAATATGATATCGAGAACTACTTGGCAAATAAAAATTGCGTTTGGATACAAAATGGGTGTTGGTAAGGATGAAGCTTGTTCTTATCTGGTAAAAAAGTATGGAGGTGATAAAATTTCATTTGCATCTCCATTATATGATATACAGAGATATGCACAAAGAATATGTGGTTTTGAAGAGCAGAAAGATCGCCGGTTTCTACAATTTATTGGAACCGAATGGGCTAGAAAGAAAAATCCTGATGTCTGGCTTGATCTAGCTATTAAGAAGTCTAATTCTGAAGGAAATTTTTTTATATCAGATCTCCGTTTTGCTAATGAATTGTACGGTTTGAAAAAAGATGGATGGGTTTGCGTAAATATAAGTAGACCAAAACATTCTGAAGATAGACTTGGCACTGGTACAGCAACGCATGATAGCGAGATTGCTTTAGACAATATAAAAACAGATGAATGGGATTATTTATTGAAAAACGATGGAAGTCTTGAAGATTTTCATACAAAATTGGATTCTCTTTATTTAAAAATTTGGCGTTCAAAAGCAGTATAAAGTGAAAATACTTAATTATTTTTTTTCGTTTTTGGAGTAATTTAAATCTTTGTTTAGATTTAAATGACAGTTAATAATACTTGGAATCGTTATCACGAACAATTATTGAAAAAATGGGCACAGATGTCTAAAACGTACTCGATTATGCATTCTTTGTGTGCGCAATATTATGCAAATTGGCATAAAAGGTTAGGAATTCCTGTAGTTATTATTGGAGGTATAACAGCATCTTCTATCTTTTCAAGCAACAAACAAGATTCTGAAGCATGGACTTATATAAATGGAGGTCTTGCTCTTTTTGTCGCAGCTCTCAGCGGTGTTAGTAGTTTTATAGGAACTGCTGAGAAAACCAATAAACATCAAAATGCATCTTTCAAATATACTAAGATTTCAATGGACATAGACACGATGCTATCTTTTGGTCGTCATGAGAGAATTCAAACACCACAAGAATTTATTCAGGAAAAAAAGTCAGAAATGTTAGAAATTCGAGAGAACGTACCGGAAGTGCTCACATGGGTAATGAACGATTATCTTAAAAAATTCGACAAAACATTAACTGATACCAAATCAAGAGTGAATAAGACTCCTGGAAGTTATATTGAACCAAAACTAAAAATAGGATATGATGATGAAAGTTCTGAACCATGTCATTCATCTGTTGGTACAGCAAGTAGCAACCGTAATCAAGATGAAGCACAAACAGGTGAAATTTTGTCAGATTTTGCTGATAAATCATCAACAAAAATTCAAGTTGCATGTGAAAAAATGAAAGTAGCAAGTGAATCTGATTCAGATGATGAAGAAGAAGAACAGAAACATATAATTGAATGTTAAAGTAGTAATCAACTTCAATATTATAATTATATTTAAAAAAAATAAACCCATATAACTTAAAAAGATAATCTATATACAGAAAATGATCGCCTTTATCACAGGATGTACCGGACAAGACGGTTCTTATCTGTGTGAACTACTTCTCAAAAAGGGATATACAGTTCATGGTCTTATTAGAAGATCTAGTAATATTAATACACAAAGAATAGATCATCTGTATCAAGACCCACACGAAAAAAGTGTAAAACTTTTTCTTCATTATGGTGATATGAGCGATTCATGTTGTTTAGAAAAATTAATTAGAGAAATTGAACCAGATGAGGTTTATAATTTGGCTGCAATGTCTCATGTTAGAGTATCATTTGATTCACCAGAATATACTGGAGACATTGATGCTCTTGGAACATTGCGTCTCCTAGAGGCATGTAAAAATCAAAAAAAGAAGATAAAATTTTATCAAGCTGGTACTTCTGAGATGTATGGAGGTGTATATGATAAACCTCAAAATGAATCAACACCTTTTTATCCTCGTTCTCCGTATGCGGTTGCAAAACTATATTCTCATTGGATAGTGAAAAATTATCGAGAAGCGTATAACATGTTTGCGGTTAATGGGATTTTATTTAATCATACATCACCTAGGAGAGGTGAAACGTTTGTTGAACAAAAGATAGTACAAGCAGCAGTAGCAATATCAAAGGGTAAACAAAAGTGTCTTTATCTTGGAAATATTTACTCTTATAGAGACTTTGGACATGCCAAGGATTTTGTTAATGCTATGTGGCTTATGTTGCAACAAGAAAAGCCTGATGATTATGTAATAGCTTCTGGTGAAAAACATTTAATTAAAGATATTGTAAATAAAGTATTTAGAATGGTTGGAATGGATATTGAATGGCATGAAAAGGGTGATAAAGAATATGCGTCATTTGATGATAATATTGTTGTTCGAATAGATCCAAAATATTATCGTCCTAGCGAAGTAGAATCTCTACATGGTGATTGTACAAATGCTAAACGAAAATTAAATTGGGAACCAAAGTATGATATTGATAGTATTCTGGTCGAAATGGTTGAGGAAGCTATAAAATCACAAACTATTGCTTAAAAACAAGAGTATGATAAGTAACTATGACTGACAAAAAATTAGCGAGAGAAAAGTTGTCGGAGCAGCTCAAGTCTATATTGCTAGAGAAAAAACTTAATAGAAGTAGTAAGATACAGAGAGAAGAAACTCTTACAAAAACGCTTGCTAGTTTTGGAATAGATAAGGATAAATTAAAAGAAGACTTGGAACGAATAAAGAAACAAGGAGGAATGGAAATCAATATGAAAAAGTGATTTTAAAATAAGAAAAATTTTAAAATAAATTTACACTTTTACTGGAGTTTCTATAAATGATTTTACATCATTCCAAGGAATCATAGGGTATGTATGAGAACCAGCGATTTGAATGTGTAAAGAACATATCTGGGTTAAGTTTTTTACAGTTTCATATGGAATCATATCATCTACAGGACTATGCATAATAAGACTTTTACCTCTAAATCCGTCCAAGTAAGCAAAAGTGTCAAATTCAGGAAATAAAGGAGATAAAAATGAAATGAAAGGATATTTGTTTTCAATAAAAATTTTTATACTTGGAAGAGGTGCTTCAAGAATTAAAGTAGGTATCGAGTACCTTCTCGCAACATAAGTTGCAATAGGCCCTCCGAGTGATACACCATATATTACTATCTGTTCAGGACTATACGTTTGACGAAGAAGAGCCGTCATAGTAGATGCGTCATCATACAATTGTTGTTCGCTTGGAACACCACTGCTCTTACCATATCCTGAGTAATCAAACGCTAAAACGGAATAACCTAAATTTCGAAGATCGATCATTCTTCTTTCCTCGTGTGAAATATTTCCGGCATTACCATGACAGATCAATATAATTTTGTTGGATTTATCATTTTGAAGAAGCCATCCATGTAAATGTCCATGATTTATATTTTGATATGTTTCTTTTGTTTGAATGAAATGAGATGATGGTCTAAAATACACAAATCTTTTAATTACGATAGTGAATATAAATAGAATAGTTACAGATGTAAGAAACACCTTGATAAGAATATCTGCCAGTTTTTTATCCATCTTATTAATACACAGTTATAATTACTTTAAGTAAAATCATATTTTGAAAAGATTCTGTATTTTAGTCTAAAAATGTGTTTACTTATTGTAAAAGCGAATGAGATGTTTACACTGTTGGAAATCAATGACTCTTATTACACCAAAGACTCAAACAATTTTGATAAAAACAAAAGATGCACCAAAGATACATATTGTGGATTTTAAAAAAATTCAAGAAGAAAAGCAGAAGAAAATGAACGCTTCTAGAGCTTTTTTATTTAAAACAGAATAAGTATCAAAAATCCATGGAATCCTCGGTTTCCCCACTTTCTGACCTTTGGATCTCTCTATATTCAGGATCAACCGAAATATAAAAATCAAACGGCAAATGTTTCTGTTTTATTTTTTCCATTATATTATGCTGGTAATAAAGTTCGCCGTCATTAACTGCTTCTTTCCAGACAGAATACGGATTCTTTTTTATCTTAGAAGACATATAATAATCAGGTGGAGGTTTAGATATTTGCATACCTTCCTTTTCATAATAAACTTTACCATCATCAGCCGTTTTTTCTTCCCATTCTGTTTCTGTGTTCTTTGGTAGGTTAGGAGGTTTGGATGTTAACCAATCAACCTCAAACTCTGGATAATTAGAAAAAAAAGGTTGTTTAACTGTTTTCATTTCAATACAATTTTTAAATTTACCTGTAAATGTTCTGGCTATTCTCCATGGAACTCCTGCTTGTTCTAATAGTTTAAAATCAAGTTTTTCTTCCAAAAATTTTCGGTATCTATTAGCATGTGCATCTCCAGCGTATATAATTATATTATGTGGATTTTTAGGTTCATCAGTTGGTCGTCTTTTTTCAAGGTCTTCAGTGTTAAACTCTTTAAACACTCGTGCTAATAAATATCCATCCGGAATTAATGAATTGATAAGAATAAAATAGTCGTGAATCTTTATTAAGTCATACAAAAGTTCTATATTTTCTTCCTTCGTTATATCACCCCTAAAATCATAACTAGATGTCTGTTCGTTATAATATTTTTTGTGAATTTTCTTGAATATCTTATCATAATCTGACCAATACAAACCATCTTCAGCTGGAATCTCTAATATGCGTATTTTTATTTCCTCTTTAACATAAGATTTTATTATTTCTCTTACATCAATAGTTGATCTGTTTATCTTTTTCATAAGGAAGTCAAACTGATCAATCTGACTAAACCAAAAAGTAAGAAAACCAGAAAAATCTTCAACTTCATTATTCGCTTCAAAAATGTCTCTTACATGGTCTCGATTAAAAAAATCTAGAAAAATATCAATATTCTGTTTCAAAGTATGATCTCTTAAATTATTCTTCATTAGTGTTGGTAAAAGAGTGTGTAGATCTTTATTAAATAATGAAACATCGTTTAATTTTATACCTTCAGAAGACCTAATATCGAAATAATGAGAGCGTGATAAATTACAATCTTCTTTCGTATCACGAGTTGATTTTTGAATGCACTCTTGAAAGTATTTACCCAAAAACATTATATTTAGATTACGATCGATGCTATCTGAAAAAAGCGTTTCGTATTTTTCTCCTTTAAATCCATTAAGTTCAACATAAAAATCAATAAAAACATCTGTGTTTTTAATTAACGTATACAAGTATTTACCTACAAATCTTTTATCAACAACATCATCATCAACATCATCAACAACAACATCATCAAATTCATCATCACAATCTGTTTCTGTTGAATGTTGCTCTCCAAAAATATATATCAACTTCTTAAATTTTTCATTCCAATGTACAGTTAGAGTATATGGTCCGGCTATAGAAGTTACAACAGGTTTTTTATTCTCTGTATGATTAATTATGAGTTTAGCCAATACATTTCTAGGTCTACCTCCTTTAATTGCACATTTTTTTGCTTCTTCTAACAACGACTTTTTAAGTTTTTCATCCGCACTATCAAGTATTGATGTATTATACGTCTCTAGTAGTATATCACATCTATTTAGCTGTTCTGTTGACATTTATTATTACAATTATTATAATAAATCGTACAATTTGCATTTGAATAAAACCATATATTTTTATATGGTTTTTATTATAGATTATTCAATATAAACTTAATCCCACTTATGCTTTTCATCCTTGGACAAAACCTTCCACTCATCACTTAGCTTCTTTGTAATATCAGCAGGCTTGTCATTAGCATACTTAGCTTTCAACTCAGGACGCCTAGACTCACAGTACTTTTGGTATCCATTAAGCTTCTTATTTGCAGATTCCTTAACAGGTTGTGCCTTACTCTTCTTCGTCTGGGGAGCCTCATCCTCCACGAGATCCTCGTCGTCATCTACAACTTCTTCCTGTTGCTTCTGCCCCTTCTTAGGGGCAACTTCCTTCTTAGGGGCAACTTCCTTCTTAGGGGCAACCTTGTCATCATCAGTCTTTTCAGATGCATACCTTTCCTTATCGCCTGCAGCCATACTGTCATACTTTGCAAGTTCAGCCGCTCGAGAAGAATCAGCCTTGAGTTCGTTCCAAAGTCGTCCAAGCTCAGAAGTAATCTCAGTCGACTTGAGAGATGGATTTGATTCCTTCAGTTGAGCTCGTCGATGCTCGCAAAAATAAAGGTATCCGCTCTTAGCACGCTTTGGACCCTTCTTTGCAGACTTTCGCTTACCGCCACGGCGATTAGGAGTCTTATCATCAGAATTGTCTGTCTCAGGAGGAGTATACTCAGCCTTCTGATCCTGATACCGAGTCTTATCTTCAGCAGCCGCCTTCTCGTAACCAGCTAGAATCTTCTTGTCCGCTGGCTTCTTGCTCTCCTTCAAAGCATTCCATCGCAGACCCAACTCCTTTGTAACATCTGTTGCCTTCGCTTGCTCTCCAAGAGCACTCTTTACGGCATCGCGATTATCCGAACAGAAAAATAGATATCCGGACTTTCCACGCTTTGGAGCATTTGGATCCTTATTCTTACGCCCTTGATTACCAGCTGCCGAAGCGCATAGAGACTTAACCTGCTTCTGAACATCCGAAGCCATCCACAACTCATTAGCATTATTACTATCGCTTGTATCCTTCAAAAAGGAAAGAACAAATTTGTTAAACTTGTTTACGTTAGATGTCATTGCTTCTATTTTTTTTATAAGAAGTCTCTTTTTTAGATTTGTATTTCTTTTTCAGATAAACTCCCGTTTAATTTTTAACTGTCTTCTCATGCCCTATCTTAACCAATATAGAGACTGTTCAAACCGGTAATGATAATATTAACAAGAATAATAAGCCTTACATAAACATCTTCTAAAGATGCGCAAAAAACCTCATTTATCATGTTTAAAATAAAGAAAAAATTAAATATAATTACATTTGGATAGATATAACATTTCAAAAATTATTTTTAAAATAAAACCTAATAAATAAATGTCAACTGACGTAGATACGGCAAGTACAGTCGATACAAGTGCGTCAAATACGGATGAAACATCTACAGGAATGCCCACTGGAGCAATAGTTGCTATTGTGATAGCAGTATTACTATGTGTAGGAGCATTAGTTTGGGTAGGATTAAGACATTATGGTATTATTGGAGGTATTACTCCACCATCAAATGATTCTGGTAATGGTAATGATTCTGATTCCGGTAATGGTAATGATTCTGATTCCGGTTCCGGTACTCACAAGGGGACTCACAAGGGTAGTCACAAAGATACAGATTCTGGTACTCACAAGGGTAGTCATAAAGATACAGATTCTGGTACTCACAAGGGTAGTCACAAAGGGACAGATAGCGATACTGGTTCTGATACAGAAATAATAGATCCAACTACAGGATTAACTTGCGGAGACGATAACGATTGCAAGAAACATGCTCCTTTATCAAAATGTGATATCTGGAATAGGACAGGGTGTTATAATCCTAAATGTACGGCAGATTCAGATTGCAAGGATCCAAATAACCCAATTTGTGATACGCAATCAAATAGTTGTGTTAATTCAAAATGTGTTGCACTATTTGGTAAAACTTCGCTTGGTGACTGGTACGAACAAAAATCAAATAATCAATGTCTTCCCCCGTGTAGTGCTAACAACGTTAGTAGATCAAATTCTGGATGGTGTAAAGAAAGTGACGCATCTAAATGTCCATCAGGATGGCAATTTAAGCAGGTAAAGGGTAATCCAGATGGCAATGGTCATGGTGGTTCTGAAGTAGACAGTAATGTCTGTGTCCCGGTTACAAATTGTCCACCCGGATGGTCAGTCGAAAAAAATAAACCAGAAGGATATTGCGTTCCACCTTGCAGAGATAACACTAGACCATATCGTGAAGAAGGATATTGTGTTTATAATTCATCAGGTGATTGTCTTCTTGGATATTCAAAATACACAAATTCAGATGGTATGGGGTGGCCTCATTATATTGATTACTGCGGACCTTCTACAAAAACGTAATAACTTTCTAAAAAATGATAGAAATCATAATAATGTATTATGATTTCTTACTAATAAAAAATTGAAAATGAAATTTTGATATAACTTTACAATAAATTATTAAAAACATGAACGCTTCTTCTTTGATCTTCAAGGATATGTTGTCTGGAATAACTACTATTCCCACAAAAGAACAGCGAAAACAAATATATGAACAAAGTATTAAAGCTCGTGAACAAAGTTTATCATACAAGGGTCCTGAATCGAAAACAGATATGCTCTCAAAGATTCGAGAATGCAAAGTTACAGATTTTTCATCTACGATTTTTGCGACAAGACAAGATCTTGCTTTCTACAAAGATGATAAATATGCTATATTTCTAACACAGAATCCTATTCTTGTCGGTGGTTCAATGGGTGTTAATTGTGTTCCAGTAAAACCTGTATCTATTAACTTTTTTGATACAGATGAAAAAACAACCAAATCGTCACTTGATGATTTTATGCAATGGCGCAATTCAAATGCTTTGAATATTCTCAAGGCATATGTCTTTGCGCTCGAGCAATTTATCAAAAGTTCCGAAAAAAAAATAGTGCTTGAAAAAGCACTAAGTTCTAATCGTCCAGAATATCTAGAGCTAGAAATGATTGATTATACCAATACAGTATCCATTTTTAAATCTATTCTTGAAGATGCTGAAAAGAAAGGTACTATTTCTAACTCCAATTTAGAGATTGGATCAGCTTGCCAAACATGGTTCAAAAAGGGTGTTATAGGAGGTCCTAGCTTTAGTGTTCCAAGCCCTCACTCTCAAACATATATCTATTTAAAGGAAAAGCCAAGTAGTTGCACTGATGAAATGTGGGAGTCGTATAATCTTCTTCTTAAAGTTCTATCCTATGATATGACTACTAAAGTTGTAGATGGAAAACTTGAATACGATGAGTCATTTATCAATCTAGATGGCATGTTAAAGAAGATGAATGAAAAGAACATGTTTTTTATCAATTCTGCACCGTGTTTTGATACTCTTCCTCTAATTATGGAGACGAGGGATTCTTTGGAAGATGGAAGGTTTTCTGTTGTCTTTTCTACAAATCTGTCTGAATATTTTGGTGCTCTTGATATCTTTGAACCATTAGGTGAAACCTTTGATAACATTCCGATAAAAAAATTACCCTCTAATTTTAGAGCTCCTACCAATTGCAAAGCAAGAATAAACGGTGTTAAATGCGATCATGAAAATTTCTCGCGAATTCAAGAAAACATTTCGGCCGCTTTAGCAGCTATATTTGCATGGTGTAACAGAGAAGAGATAGAAGTATTTTTTGCTAGCGCTCCGAGGGAATGCAGACCAATGTTTATTAAATCTCCTTCGTCTATTGCTGAAAGATTTAATTCTCCTAACTTTGACGAAAAACTTACTATTAAAGTTACGGAAGAGATCCTTTTACCGGCATTAGCATCTAAAATGAATAGAGAACCGTCTGCCGAACTTATTGCGGACGCTTTAGATAATTATACAGAGAAAAAAGCAAGTTTTCTAGCAGATGTTGCATCTGTTGCAGTTGCATCTGAGCTAATGGATGATCCAAATTGTTGGTTTTCTTATCAGCTTACTGAAAATCCAGTTGTAAAGCATGTAAATTCCGATTTGGTTCCAACAGTTAGCTATGTTTCTGCTAGTTTTCTTAGAGGTCCCGGAAAGTTTAAGAGCATTAATTTGGAAGGGTCACGTCGCGCAGGTGAAGCTATAAAAAAGGCGATTGAGCGTGTAGATCCAGTATGGAAATCATGCTATATTATGCATGATGAATTTTTGAATGATATTGATGATGTGGCTGCAAACTATCTAGCAAGAAGACTTACAGAAAAAGGTGAATTGGTTCTATTTCAGAATTATGAAATGTAGAGATAACTGTGATTTTTTTGATATATAAAAATATCAAAAAATTTCGAATCGTTTGGTCTCAGTTTTTATACCTTTTTCTTTTAAAAATAACTCTTTGTGATTCATTATGACCACTGTCAATCTGAAAATCGGTTGAATTTTTAACTAATTGACGATTTTTCTTACACAATAATGAAAAAATGCTTTGATCATGTCGATTTTCAAAGAGTTTTGAATCATCTTTTAAACTCAACGAATCATCAATATAACGATGATTATCTTCCTGAGCAATATTATGCCATTCTTTAACAAAATCAAGTACTTGAGTACATTTTCTCATAATAATAGTAGTTGAAGAGAATTGATATATGTTTGAATTTAATGCAATATTTTTTTCATCTGTTGATACATTTTTAAATACTCTTTCTACAATATCGGCCTTTGACCAAAATTTCTCTTTAAACAACATTGAAAATGCTAAGATAGGATTCTTATCCGATATTGCGTTTATGTACCCCATCATTTTTGTTGTCATAAAAGGTTCAACTGTACAACCTGAATCTGCATAGACAAGTATATCACCATCTTCACAGTTTTCACATAAAGCCTTCAGAATAATATATGGTTTCCAAGTCCAATATCCATAACCACGTTTTGCTTTACTAAGAAAATTCAAATCAAAATGTACAACACCTACATTCTCATGTTTCCAATTACTCATTAAGTCTAATGGTGAATAACCAATAACTTCATCAAAATATTCAGAATTGTTAGCTTCTTTTTCTATTCTCTTTGTCGAGTAATATCTACCATCAGCAAATGTACAGAATATGATTTTATTTAACACACATCTCTTTAAAGGCATCATGTCTCTCAAAGGATTAGGTGATTTGTCATACATATCTTTAAATATTTTACCCTTACCAAGTAAAAACGAGTACTCATTGTGAATAGAAGGTGTTTCAGTTAACGCCGGTTGAGAGATTATTTCTTGAAACAATGATGGATTATTCTCGATTTCCAACATTCTCTCAAATACTTTATCGTCACTAGAAAAGTCTTTTACATTTATAATTCTTTTTGGATTAATGTATTTAGACACATCTGAAGCACCGCAGTATACAGGAATGCAACCAGCGAATATTGGATTAATAATTTTTTCTGATACATAACCATCAATCTCTTTATTTTCAAACGCAATCACAAATCGGAATCCCTTAAATTTTTCACTATTATCAACATGTGTACCAAACTCTATCAAATCTTCGTTGTAGCATCTACCAAGATTAGAAACCATATTTCCAAATCTCATCTTAAACTTTTCGTAAAATTCTCGTCTTCTTTTAACACCAGGAAATCTTTCATCACAATTGCTATATGCAAAAACAGCAAATTTTCGTGTCGAATAATTAGTATGCTTAAAGTTCAAATGGTTAATATCAAGTTTTGCTTCTACACAATGAAAGATGTAGTACGGTAAGAAAATGCTATTTTTCAAATTCTTCTTTGTAGAAATGATAATGTCATAATCTTCCGTATTAGGAATATCTGTTGGTTCACCATCAAGCATTATATGTATTTCAGCCTTTTTATCATAAATATCATCTAAATTTAGATTATGATAGTTCGTTAGCATTTGTAACGTTAGATGATTAGGAAATACAATAAGAGGCCATGCTTCAAGGCCTGAGACATTTAAATTTTTATCTGTAAATAGTTGTTGAGCCCATGCTTTTGTGTAAGAATCAAAATTTTCAACTTTGCAATAACACCTGATAATAAAAATGGTTAACAACACTAAAAGTGGTATAAAAACGCATAAAAATATTATAAATTTCTTTGTATTAAAAATTACCATTTTATCAAAGATTCTACCTTTGTCTTTTGTAAGTTTTCTTTTTTTTCTTTTTAACACACAACATAGTATTTACATCCTTATCATTACCATTTTTCATTCATATGAATGAAAAAAATAATATATTAAATATAATAAATAACTATGCCTCCGAAACGAAAAAAGGAAATTCCTATTATTCCAAAAGATTCAGCAACTGTTCGTTCAAGAAATGATGCAGGCCCTAGTCAATCAAGAGGTACAAAACTTCATGGTTCTTGGGACGCCTATAAAGATATGCATGGTAGGACATATTACTTTAATACAATAACTGGTATTAGTCAATGGGAATTTCCAAAATTTCAACCGTACCTAGCTGAATGTTCTTCAGAACCTGACAGTGACATGTATCAAGATCTAGAAGACTTTAATGATGAATATCCACCTTTTGATGAAGATGAAGATAGTCTTGCAATTCAAGCTGCATTATTAAACTCTCAAGCTGTTTTTGAAACAAATGCGCAAGAAATACAGCAATTAGAAACACAAAGAAATGTAGCTATTCAACAAAATCAACTCGCCCAATTAGCCGCTTATCGTTTAGCTCGAAGTATAAATGATTCAATAAGAGAAACAATAAGACAAACTGTAAGAGATGCTGTAAAAGAGGCAATGGAAGATATGTAGTACACGCTACTATTCTTTCATAATCTCTTCATCGTATTGATTTTTCTTTTTTAATTTGCGACTATTTGGTTTTTTAGGCTTGACCTTTTCTATTCCAGATTTGGGACTATTTGGTTTTTTATCATCCTTTTTTCTTTTTGAACTTTTACGAATCTTAATCTTATAATCATCATAATCATCATTCTCATCCGTTTCCATTCGCGTTTCCGTTTCCGTTTCCGTTTCCGTTTCCATTGTAGGAGTATTAACAAAAGTCCAATCTACTTTTGAATGATGAGAAAAAAATGGTTGTGGAAATTGTGTCATATCTATATGCTTAGGAGCATCTTCCATATCAGAAGAAAAAGTGATCTTGCCTGTATGTGTATCTGTATCCCGCCATTTTACACCTGCTTCTTCTATTAGTTCAAAACCAAGTTCATCCTCTAAAAATTTTCTGTATGTGGTGCAGTGTTTATCACCTGCGTATATAATGATATTGTGTGGACTTTTAGGCTCATCAGTTGATCTTTGTTTTTCCGTATTCACAGAATTAATATCAAAATCTTTGAATACACGCGCCAATAGATAACCATCCATGACTAAATAATTAGCATCTATCAAAAAATCAGATACTTCTCTTAAAAAATAAAGCATTGCAGAATAATCTGATGTTGTTATTATGTCGCATGTGGTTTCAATATATGTAATATTTGTTACTATTTCTTTGGCCATATTATTAATTTTTTTGTTAAAAAAAAGTAGTTTAATTTGGTCGTTGATAAAATTGATAATTTCTTTTCCTATAAATGATTTTTTTATTTTTTCTATATTGAACGTGTAGTTATTAAACTCTTTATACCAAAAATGATAATATTGTTCTTCATTCTCTATTTTAGAGAACTCAATAATACATGTTCTAACTTGATCATTCTTAAAAAAGTCGCAAAGGAATGTTTGGTATCTTGGATCTTTTTCTATTTTAATAAATTTTTTAGATGGATCATCTATTCCTTCCTTATATTCTTGATTATATACTTTAAAAATATGTTTTTCATCCAATATATCAAAAAGGTTAGAAAAAACAGATGCGTTATTTATCTTTACATTTTCATTCTTCCTAATATCAATAAAATGAATTCTTCCAAGTTCGCATTTTATTTTATTACGAGTACGTGATTGTATACAGTTTTGAACAAAATGTTGATCTTCCATCATTATCTTTGTGATACGACCAGCTCCACTAAATTGGAAACCATAATCGCCTGTTTGTTTATTAAATGGTCTAACTTCAAGATAAAAATCATAAAAAACATCTGTATTTTTAAAAAAATCTAACAAATATTTTTCTATATTCATTTTTTTAGGTAATTCTGGTGGACAATTTGTTACATTATCGTGTTCCTCTCCAAATATATATATTAACTTCTTATAATATTTACTCCAATGCATTGTAAGAGTGAACGGTCCACCAATACAATCAACATTTGGTTTTTTATTTGTTTCTTTGTTTATAATAAGTCGCTTCAAAACGGTTCTTTCTAACTCTACCATAGGCTGCCCTACTCTTTTTATCGGATTTTCGTCTGCACACTTTCTTGCTTCCTCTAAAAGTGCACTCTTAAGTGTACTATCAGCATTTGTAAGTACTGATGTATTATAATAGTTTAATAATGTATTACAAATATCCATTTTAATAATATATAAAATTTTAAATTACTAAATTGTTATAATCCAAAGTTTGAAAAGAAATTGAAATTTTCATTCAACTTGTTTTGATTTTAATCAGAAATCATGGACGCACTTTCGCAAGAAATTGGTACTATTATTCGATTGTCTGTTCACAAGTATATAAAAATCGTCTCAGATAAGTACGAGATCGATTTCGACGATCTAATAAGTATCTGGGAGAATTCAGATACTAAGAATACACCTAAACCGACACCTAAGAAGACTCCTAAGCCTACAACTACTCCTAAGACTACGACAACTCCTAAATCACCGTCAGAAGCATCGTCATCTTCTGACGGATGCCCTTATATCTATACAAAGGGTGAAAAGGAGGGTCAATCTTGCGGTATCAAACCAAAGGGTGGTGTAATATACTGTACTCGTCACAAAAAGTATGAGGGACAAGAACCAAAACAAAAGAAGATAGTTCCTTGTGCAAAGAAATCTATTGCAGGAAGTACACCCTCTAAAGTTGCTGTTCCAGTAGCAAAAGAAGTAAATACAGTTCTTCGTAAGAACAAAGCTATTGACAAGCTTTGGCATTCATCGACAGGTATGGTCTTCAAATCTGCAAGAGAGAGAGTCGTTATTGGTAAATGTGTCGATGATAAATTTCTTCCCTTAGACAAGGATGATATCAATATTTGTATGGCACATAGCTTTGCATATGATGTCTCATCTTACGAAGATGAAGAAGAGTCAATCATAGACAAGAAAAAGGATAGTTTGGACCAGAAGAAATCTATTTCAACAGCGATTAAACAGGCCAATATCAAAGCAGCCGATGTTGAAGATATACTTTGTGAACTTCAGATTAGTAAGAAAAAGTTATCATCCATTCTAGATGATGAAGAAGATGAAGATGAAGAAGAAGAACCAAATGACTATCTAGAGGAGGAAGAAGACCTTCTGGAAGAGGAAGATGAATAAAGTGAAAGAATAAATTTTTATTTTATAACCAATAATATTGGTTATAAAATTATTATCAAATCATTCGATCTAAAAGTATTTCTGTCCTTAAAACAAATGGATGATATCGATGACAGAATAAAAAATCTGCAGTACGAAGTAAATCAATTAACAAACACAAATACAACTATAAAAAAAGAAAGTAATCCTTATAAAATCAATACAGAAGCTCTGAATTCACCTATTATTAGTTATGGTATACTGCCATGCGCAATCCTTATTCTCCTTTTTGCATGGAAGCCTAGATTTATAATGGATGATATTACCAATAAAACAAATATAATTGAGAAAAAGCTCAGTTATAAAAAATTGATAGTTGCAACTATAGTTGCTTCTGTAGTAGTAAAGACAATATCTGTTGTAGCACTTCTTGTTTACAAGAATAAAAGTCGCTTCACAAAGTAATAAATAAAAATAATAATATTATTTTATATTATAAATGAGAAGAATATGCAGGAAAGAGGCTCTTTATGCTCTTTCATCTATAGCCGCTGGTATTGCTTTTGGTGCAATTGTTTATGTTTTAACATCCAAACAAAGTTCTGAATCTGATTCTGATTCCGATAAAAAATAATATTTATCGTGTTGCTCGAGAAAGATAAAAATGCTTTATTAACCAATATATAAATCCTGCTATCAATCCTTTAGCAAGGAGTAAAAAATAGGGAGAAGTTTGAGAAATTGGAACAAATTTAAATATCATTGCATCAATTTGTGGCAAACAAGCGAGCGTAACAAGCGCCGCAACTATAACAGAGTCTTTTGCTTCTTCAAATATCAAATCCATCGCACCTCGATGCTTTTTGAATAGAGTATCAATTATATGTACTTCATTTGGTAGAGGTGGATTTTTATCAACCGGTAGGTGCGCAATTTGATCTCCACTGACTAAAGGCTGGGAGTATTGTATAGAACTTGTCATTTTAGAGACCTTTTAATATGGTTTTAAGCCAATAAAAAATGATAAGTAAATGCCTTTATCTTTTAATAAATTAGAAAAATTATTATCTGGAAGAGGTTTATTGCCTAAAAAGTATTTCACTATACATAGTCTTATTGTTTACATTGAAGTACTTAGTATATCATCAGCCGATTGTTTCATGCTATACATACCAAGTAAATATGAAATAGAAATAAATGGAGGAGATGATGTGTTCAAAGTTAAATATGTAGATGTTTCGGAGGATGGTTACATTCCTGGTGATTATGCAGGAGAACCAGATGCAATTGATTTAGGAAAGAATTACAACGGTGACGATATTGATCTAAGTCCTGGAGAAAGTCATAATGATATACAAGGTTATTTAGAGGAAAAATATAATCATCCAGTATCTTTAAAATCAGCAACTAAAGATGTTATTCAGTTAAGAGAAGTTTTTCGTCAACTTAGAAGGTTAAAATTTTGTACACAGAGTCTGAAATACAAACTAGCTATTGTTTTTGGATGTTACATGTGTTGTATTCGTCGAGACGACACATATGAATGTTTTGCTATACAAGGTCGTCCTTTGGGTGAAGATAGAAGATTAATGGTGACGATAGATTTAGAAACTTTGTATGAAAAGATAGATACCGTGTCTATTGATATCAAAACGGTTAGAGATGGTGTTTGCCGAATTCTTGATAAGAATCAGAGTAAGCACGTTAGAAATATACAAAGAATGTTAGAACAAAAGAATAAATTATTATCATTTTCAGAAATTGTTAATGAAAAGAAACATAAATATATAAAAGCTTTAGAACGTCTTGAGAAACTCCTCGACGATTTGGGAATTGCCGAAAAGAAAAATATGGAAAAATTGATCGATGCGGAAGAAAGGTGTTCTGGACAACCAAGTCTGAAGGGTTTGCATGTTGATATTGAAAGATCTAATCAAATATCTAGATTTGAAACCGAATTAGCTCGCATTAACTCTGTCAAACAAGAACTTATACGTAATATTTTAATGGTAAGAGCAAAGCATGAAAATCTTTCATTAAGTGTAGATACAATTGTATTTGATAACATTGTGATGATCGATGCTGTGCTTAAAAATTTTGTAAAATTATCAAACATGTAATACGCTATAAAATTATCCTCTGTATATTATAAAATGAATGATAAACTCAAAAAGCAACCCAAAAAGAGAGATGTATTTCCTTTATGGGCGCTTTTTGTTCTACTCGGTTGTATTGGGCTAACCGGGATATTTCTTAGTAGATCAGTTGGAAGTGAAAAAAAATATCAAAAATTCGGATTTAATTTTTATTAGTATTCTTTTTTGTTTTATTTTTTATAATGTTGTTATACCATAAAATGGATACTAAAACGGATAAAGAAAAGGTAAAGGAAAAGCCTACAATGAATGTTCTATCACTATCAGTGATTGCTATATTTTACTTTATTATAATTCTTATATCATCTTACTCTGGATATATTTACGGAAAACAAACAAATATGACAGCTCTTGGTCTATCAGCCGGGTTTTGTTTATCAAGCACACTTTGTATTATTCTTTGGATTAAGGCCGGCCGAAAAGTAGCGGGTGTTTGTTGGTGATTACAAATCATTTTATATCATATTAATGATATAAAATTAATACTTACTTACTGACAATTCATCTTGTGATACACAGGGAAACAGTTTCCATCTGATTTGTAAGCGGCATTAATATTTGGGTAGCCACCGAAGCTGTGCGGGCTATGAACAAGAGCGCTATAACCAGAGGCTCCAAACACAGGTACAATGTATGTGTTATTACCTGTCTGTGCAGATGCCATTGGTAATTGTAGACCTGGACTGTGGTATCGTGATAACTGGGCATAAGAGCAAGCGGAACCGCCAACTGACGAATTTGCTTCATGATAATGATGATGCATTTATTATTTGATCAAGATTTTTATTTTTTTAATAATTCTGCTTCTCTACGAGCTAAAAAATCAACATAATCATTCATTTTATTACCATTATGTGCCTTAACCCAAATCCAATGAATTTTTTTGTCTCGTGACGCATCTTCATATTCATTCCACAAATCTTTATTTGCTTTTTTTTTGTAAACTCCGGTTGCACACTTCATCGTTAGCTCGCTATCTGTGTATAATACATATTCATTCCCTTGAACAAACCTAAGAGCCTCAATTACAGCCATTAGTTCCATACGGTTGTTAGTTGTGTTTGGATCTCCTCCGGATAATGTCCATTGTTCTTCATTCTCTAAAACCGTAAACGCCCAACCACCAGGTCCGCCAGGATTTTTTAAACAAGAGCCATCTGTGAAAATTTTAGGTAAGTTCTCCGTTTTACTTTTTTTTAAAAACAATGTTGATAACAAAATTCAAAAATGAATTTTAAGTTCAATTTTTATATATTTTTTTAAAATGATGTCAGAAGAACATACTTGGAATATTCTTGCAGACCACTTTAAACGAAAAGGATTTGTTCATCACCAAACAGAGTCTTATGATCAATTTATAAATGTAGGTATTCACAAAATAATAACAGAAGAGCCCGAAATATCTATTACTACAAAAGGAGGAAAAGGCACTGGTTCTTACAATCATTATAAAGTATCTTTTAGTAATGTATATGTTCCAAAACCAACAGTAACAGAGGACACAAGAGTTCTTCATAGTTTTTTCCCATCAGAAGCTCGTCAACGAGATTTAACTTACGATTCACCGATATATGCAACAGTGACTGAAACATTAGAAGTTGAAGGAAAGGAACCTGAGATTACAGAGCATACAAGAGTTGTTCTTGGTCGAATTCCAATTATGTTAAGAAGCAGCAAATGTTATCTTACGAATATGACTCCAAAAGAACGAATTGCGGCAGGAGAATGTGAACACGATCAAGGTGGATATTTTATAGTAAAGGGAAAAGAACGAGTTTTAATATCACAGTTGCGTGGTATCTATAACATACCAATTGTTTTAGAACAAAGAGCTTCTGAAAAGTATAGCTTTTGCTGTGAAATGAGGAGTATGTCGGAAGAAACAGGTCATTCAGTTCTAGTATCGGCAATGATTGGAACGGATGACCGAACTCTATGTTTTTCATTGCCATACATTAAGGAACCTATTCCGATGGGAGTTGTTTTCAAAGCTCTTGGATATAGATCTGACCAGTTTGCTGATTTGATAGGACAATCCCCAAATATAGAGAAATATATTCGTCTAATATCAAATGATTCTTTTTTTGTTGACGGTCATGATAGTGCATTTGATCTGTTTATGTTGGAAAATCATGGCTCCATTTCAGTTGATGAATCATCCGTAGAAGGTAAGAAAAAAATGCTAAACAAGCTCAAAGAATTGTGGTCATTAGAAGATCAATCCAAATGGATTGTAAAAGCTACAAGAAATAATGCTCTTAGATTTATAGGACAACGCACTAATCATCCTATAAAAGAAGCAGAGAGAAGAGATTACGCAGAACAAGTTGTAGATTGTGAAATTTTTCCTCATATGGGTGTCACATCTTCAACACAAGATAAAGCTTATCTATTAGGTCACATGGTTAACAAATTATTAGCAACTTCTCTTGGTCTTCGCAAACCAGATGACAGAGATAATTATGTCAATAAACGTGTTGAGTCTCCAGGTGTTTTATGTCATGAACTTTTTCGCCAGCTTTTCAAAAAGTATGTTGGTACTATCGTAGCAACGATAGAGAAGAAGAAACAACTTCCTGATGTTATGAGCATTATTCCACGTTTGACAGATATTACAAAGGGTTTTAATCATTGTTTTGGTACAGGAAATTGGGGTGTACCTAAAAATAGCTATGTGAGAGCAGGTGTAGCTCAGATCCTTTCAAGATTGTCTTATGGCGCGACTCTTTCTAATTTACGGCGTGTTTCCATTCCAGTTGGAAAAGAATCTAAGAATGCCGCAATTAGACAAATCAATCCTTCTCAAATTATGTATATATGCCCAGTAGAGACACCAGAAGGTCAACCTGTTGGAATAGTTCTAAATTTATCTCTTCTTACACGGATTTCGGATAGAACCCCAACTGTTTTGGTTAGAGAAGTAGTAGAATTATGCGAAAACATATCTAATATCGAAGAGTTTGAAAAAGACAGAATAAATGTATTTCTAAACGGAATTCTGATCGGTAGTACTAAAAGTTCTGAATTTCTTCTAGAAGAACTAAAAGAACTACGCCGTATCAAGATGCTTCCATGGGATGTATCCATTTCTTATGAAAAAGTAGATAACGAGGTACATATTTGTTCAGACGAAGGCAGACTTTTAAGACCTGTTTTTAAAGTTGATGGTGAAAAAATTCTAGCGGAAGAAAAGGATGGAACAAACTGGGATGAGCTTGTTGAAAAAGGTTTTATTGAATATATTGATAACATGGAGGCGAACGGTTCTGTGATAGCATTTAACCAGAAAGAACTCTCTAAATTTAAGAGTGATTATTGTGAAATTTCACCAGCAATGATGTTAGGAGTAATGGCTTCTATTATTCCTTTCCCAGATCATTCACAATGCATCTTTAAAAATGAACCTGTATACATGGCTAACGGAACTGTAAAACAAATATGTGACGTTCAAGTTGGAGATGAAGTAATCACATTTCACCCTGAAACACAACAACAAAGTATCACAAAAGTTTCACATACATATACAAATAAAACAGATAAGCAATTATTTGAAATCACAACATTAAGTGGTCGAAAAATAACAGCAACTTTTGATCATCGTTTTATGACTTTTGATGGATGGAAACGCATAGAAGAAATCGAAGTTGGAAAAACATTGGTAGGTATATCAACAGAACCTAAACCAGTATCTAATTTAGTTGATTATTATGTAATTCTTACAAAAGACCAATTTATTGAAAGATGTTTGAACGCTCAAATAAAAGAGAGTTTTGTAACAAAATACGCATCTGAAATATCCTTTCCGATAAAAAGCACTGATACTAATTTATATATTATAAGTCGTCTTTTTGGATTTATATCTACCCTTTTTGTTTCAGATGAAGTAGATGTAAGTGTACCTGTATACTTTGTAGATGAACATAGTGCTGTTTTATTTAACGAAGATGTTGAAAGGTTAGGTTTTAAGTATTCAAGAAAAGAAGGGTATGGTTGTACTTATCTTTTCGAATATTCGGGATCATTCTCAGCACTATTTATAGCACTTGGGTGTAAAAAGAGTATACAAGAGTACAAATCTTTACCAGATTGGATTAAAAATGGGTCAGATTTGGTTAAAAGAGAATTCTTGGCAGGATTTCAGGGTGGAGATGGTTCAAAAATCAGGTTTGATTCAACAAAACAAGTAAACATTTATATGTCTCCTACAATTAAGAGTATTAAGAGTGAGTATGTATGTAATCTGATAGAATTTATGAATGATATAGTTGAACTTTTACGATATTTTACAATTGAGACAAGTAATGCTAATTACGACGATAGAAACAATGTGTCTTATTGTATTTCATCTACGCGTACTAATTTGATTAAGTATTTTGAGATAGTTGGATATCGTTACGACGTTTCTAAAAATATTGAGAGTGGTATTTACGTAGAGTATCTTAAATTTTTAGAGAAAAAATTACAAAGTGGTACAATTGAATTGCCAAAATGGTTGCTTTCGCCAGAAGAATGGATAAATCTTGTGAAATGGAAGAGTACTACTCTTTTCATACCACTTGAAAGTAAAATAGAAAGTTTAGAAAAGATAATATCAGATATTACAACTGAATCAACAAATCAAAGCTTTTTATGTGGTGATACATTTTGTGTACATAATTCACCAAGAAATTGTTATCAATGTTTAGATCCAGAAACGTTAGTTGTAATGGCTGACAATACGAAAAAAGCTATAAAAGACATTCAAATTGGTGATTCTGTTGTTTCAGTAGACCCTATCACTTGTGTACAAAGTATTACAAAGGTAATAAATCAATATGTTAGAGAAACAGATAAAGAAATAATAACAATAGAAACGGAATCTGGAAGAAAAATAACTTGCACAGTAGATCATCCTGTTCTAACAACGGATGGGTGGAAACACGCGATAGACGCGGAAAATATATGTGTAATCCCTCAACAAGTTGTATATACTGGTGGTGATGCAGATTTATATATTACTTTACCTGAAACATCAGTGAAAGAAAAACATATTAATGATTTGACAAGTATTGGTCTTTATCCAATTAAAAGTACATCATTACCTATTCTAGCTAGAATAGTTGGCTATTTAATTACAAATGGTAGCGCTGGTTTATATGATAAACGTCCTCAAGTTCAATTTAATTTTTATTCTATAGAAGATTGCGAAGACTTTCTAAAAGATTTGCATGAATTGGGATTTTCTGCTAATAAAGTCACAGATGTTAATAAAATCATAGACGTTATATTTGAAAAATATGGTGAATGTAAACAAATAATTTATAACAATGCATTCGCAAGTCTTCTTATCGGCCTTGTAGATGGATATGTAGGAAAAAGAACAACTCAATCTCATCCTCCATTGATGAACTGGATTAAAAATGGTTCCATGTTAGTCAAAAGAGAATTTTTATCTGGATTTCAAGGGGGTAATAAATTAACAGGTGTAACATCTACAAAATTTCTATTCAATCATACAAGTTTACCATCACGAGTTGATTATGTAAATAGTTTAGTTGAATTTATGACAGAAATCAAAGTGTTATTTGAAGAATTTGATATTGAGTGTTCTGGACCTTTTTTAATTAAAAAATCACAACATTCTCAAAGTGATGATGTGCATCTTTATTTCAAAAACACACCTGATAATCATATAAACTATTTTGAAAAAATAGGTTGGCGATATAATATATTTAAATATGTTGAAAGCATTAGAGTTTATGAGTATCAAAAAACTTGTCAAAATAGAATCCCCAATTCTTTTGAATCTTGGAAAAGACAAGTAAAAGATAGAGCAATATTTGTTAAAATAGTAAGCAAGACAAGATCAGTAAAGGGAAACATGATTGCTGATATTACAACAGAATCCGAGAATCATAGTTTCATAGCTGGAGATTCTTTTTGTGTGCATAATTCGTCGATGGGTAAACAAGCAATGAGTATGTTTGCTCTTTCGCATTTGACAAGGTCTGACACTGTCGTTCATGTTCTCAACACTCCTCAACGTCCTCTAGTTGGAACAAGGGCTGCTGAAATGATGGGGTTCAATGATATGCCATCTGGAGTAAATTGTATTGTTGCAATTGCTTGCTACACTGGATTTAACCAAGAAGATTCAGTTATGATAAATTACAGCGCTGTTCAACGCGGGTTATTTTGGGCAACTACATATAAGACTCATAGTGATGAAGAAAAGAAACAAGGATATAATTCTGAAAAGATATGTATACCGCCAATCGATAGAAGAAAGCATGATGCAAACTATGGTCTACTCGATGAAAACGGAATTGTTCGATTACGTAAACCAAAGTATGTTGACAAGAAAGGCAAAATATGTGGTGGTGGATCCCTTTTTGTTCAAAAGGGAGATGTTATTATAGGAAAAATATCTATACAGTCAGATAAATCTGGAAATGAGATAGTTAGTGATTGTTCTATAGTAATTGGAAAAGGAGAGGAAGGATATATAGACAGAATCTTTTCTACGATAACTCCCAACGGATATAGACTTGTTAAGATTGTTATTAGATGTCTACGTATTCCCGAAGTTGGTGATAAGTTTGCATCGAGAGCAGCACAAAAAGGAACAGTTGGAATGGTTTATAAACAGGAGGACATGCCTTTTACGAGAGAAGGAATATCTCCGGATATTATAATAAATCCGCATTGTCTCGCTGAAGATCATGAGATTCTTACAGAACACGGATTTGTGAATTGGAAAGAAGCAAAACAAGCATATGATAAAGGTACACTTAGAATGGCTGGGTATGATAATCAAACTGGTCGTCTTGTATATGAGCAGCCAACCTCTTTCATATTAAATGAAACAAAAACACAGGAAATGATTGAATTTACACAAAAAGATGAAAAAGTATCATTGCTTGTCACAACTGATCATGATATGTTTGTTAAACAGCTAGATTCTGATTATAAAAAGGTTAAAGCGAATGAACTGTTATGTTCAGATATAATTAAATTCACTGGAAAAGCTTACTCCGGTATGGAAGGTTGTATAAAAAAGATACCCTTTCTTGAATTACTATCTATTAATACATATGAAAAACTTATGGCATTTTGCGAATTATATGGTTATTGGTTAGGTGAAGGAGGTAGTATTGGTTTTTTTGGGAACTCCGTAGAAATGTCCACTGAAAAATTATTGGACGACGATTGGTTAAGAGATAGATTTAATATACTTGGTCTTGTTTTATCTGTTGATTATATCTATGATGTTTCTCGTTGCTCTACTACTAGTAAATACTGGAGGTCTCGTTGGTGTATTATCAATAACAATTGGATAAATACATTATCAACAAAAAAGGATAGAAAATATATAAAATTATTTTCTAAGTGGGTGTGGAACATTCCTTCTTCTTTAGCACGTTTGATTCTATCTGGAATATACAAAAAAGACGATTGTAATGTAATTTTAACAAAGTGTAGTCTATTAAGAGATAAAATAATGCGTCTAGCTATCAACTGTGGATATTCGTGTCATTTTGATTTTGAGAATGATTTTTGGAAAGTATCTTATACAAATACATGTGATCATATATTATATCCTAATAATGATGTAAAGAAAGTACAATATACTGGTTTAACTTGGTGCGTAACAATGCCACATGGATTTATTATTACTCGTAGAGCAAAACGTGATAGTAACGATATTGTTATAGAAGCATCCAGACCGATTATAACAGGTCAATGCATACCATCCAGAATGACTATTAACCAACTGATAGAATCAGTAATGGGAAAATCTTGCACAATTAACGGTAAGTATGGTGACGCAACGCCTTTCACAAAAGAAAGTAAAAATATCGCAGAGGAAGCATGCAAAACGCTAGGTATGCTTGGTTATGAAAGTACAGGAAAAGAAATGCTAATGAACGGAATGACAGGTGAAAATATGGGTATGTTTTTTATCGGGCCTGTTTACTATCAACGATTGAAGCACCTTGTCTCTGATAAGATGCACGCGCGCGCGACTGGACCTGTGACAACACTCACACGACAACCATTGGAGGGTCGTTCACGTGATGGAGGACAGAGGTTTGGCGAAATGGAAAGAGACTGCTCAGACTATCACTCCCCAATTCCCCTAAATTGCGGATTGAGTGTCGAAATCGGAACTATGGAAAACAAGAATTATTGTATTTTAAGTTATCATGAAGAAAAACAACAAGTAATCCCTTCTACACAAAGTAATTTCTTATCCAAAGGAGAACGAGAATGTGTAGATGTTGTTTTTCAGGATGGACGTACTATTCGTTTTACAGATAAGCATAAAATGCTTACAAATGAGAATGTGTGGGTACCTATTCGTGAAATGGTAAAAGGAGTTACGCAACTCAAAACAGGTATTACAAATCCTTTGATTATTGTAAAAGAAGAAATAGAAAAGTGTGCAGATTGGAAGTTTCAAGCAGGATATACAAAGCTAAAAGTTAAGGATGAAGAATCATATTTTTACGCTCTTTCATTTGCTCGGTTGGTTGGGTATATTTGCGCCGATGGTGGTATTTATCGTAGTGGCAAAGGTTATAGAGGTATGATAAATCTTGGTCACGAAATAGATGTTTATTCTGCTTTGGAAGATTTAGGTAAATTTGTTATGATAACACAAGAAAATTTTATAGATAGAAACCATTATCGTATAGATATTCCGAAAAATTTTGTATTAGATCTTATGAAAGTAGAAGGAATAGTAATTGGTAAAAAAATTAATCAACCTGCACAACTACCTACCTTTATCACAGATCCATCTTGCCCATTACCGATAGTTCGTGAGTTTTTGGGTGGGTTGTTTGGTGGAGATGGTCATACATGTGTTCTTGGTCTTCATAGAGGAAAACGTGATTTGTTAACATCTGTCAGTTTTTCAAAAAGCAAATGTGGATCTCAACTTGATTCGTTAGAAGAAATGATGAAACAACTTCAAACTTTATTAGCTCGATTTGATATTCATAATGTTACTATACAAAAAGCAAAAGAGACAACGTCATCAAAGAAAAAAGTAGATTCGTTGCAAGAAAACAAAAGTTATCAACTTACTCTTCACTTGTGTATCGATGAATTGCCTCGTTTCCACGAAAAAATTGGGTTTCGGTATTGTTGTCATAAATCTCAAAGACTGGAAGCTGGAGCATCGTATAAACGTCTAAGGGATGGTGTAACTAGACAGCACAATTGGCTAGTTGACAGAGTTGATGAAATCACTCAGTTTAGTAAAATCAAGAAAGAATTTCCGAATAAGATTGTACATACGAAAAAAGCCATAGAAAAAGCAGTAAAAGAACTGACTGAAAAAGAAGCACTTTTACACGAATATGCTATTCCTAGCACTCATGATATTACCGACCATTTAGTAAAAGGAACAAAGTTTGGAAATTTCAGAGGAAAAGGCTTTCCGAACGCCGAAGAATATTTGAAAGATATAGGAGCATTAGATTGGTTTTTACAAGAAGAACCTGTAAAGTCAGAAGAAACGGGTGATTCCCCACCATGCGAAACAGAAGATACTCTTATAGAAGGTCTAACTAATCTAAATGTATCTTACGGTGTCGATCGCAAGTCTGAAGGGCTACCAACAATGAATTTGAGAGTAATTGATATTCGACCTGCAGGAGTTCATCCGGTATATGATATTCAAGTTGATGAAACACATACATTTTTAGCAAATGGAATTGTAGCACATAATTGTATGATAGGTCATGGTGTATCCAAATTTCTACAGGAGCGCTTATTCTTGGTGTCTGATAAGTATCAAGTGTCAATATGTACAAAGTGTGGTAATTTTGCGACTAGTAAAACAGAGTGTAGAGCGTGTGATACAGATCAAGTGGTGCCTGTTAAATTGCCATACGTTGGAAAGCTAGTTCTACAAGAATTGAATGCTATGATGCTAAAAACAAAGATCACAGCTAAATAAAGAATTTACAATTTATTTTCTTTTTCTTCACTAAGGGTAAAATGATATACTTGTACTTTATGGAAGGATGTAGACATTGTGTCAATGCTAAAGAAGCACTCAAATACGAAATTGAATCTGGAGAAGTTCAATTAAAACAAGCCAAAGATGCGCCTCCAGGTGTGAAAGGATTCCCACACTTTATTAATACAGAAAATCATATGTCAAAATCTGGGTGGGTTGGAAACAAATATAGACTTTTCATTGAACTAAAATTTGTTCAAAGTAATAAGAAGCCTGATCCGTCAACATTAGATGTACGTTATAATAATCGTTGTGGTTATGTAATGTTATGTCAAACATGGAGTAAACAAGCTCCTTATACTCTCTAAAAGTTCTATCGGATAAATAAAAGCGAATTTTACGGTTAATTATTAAATAATAATAAAAAAATGTGCATTCTACCAGTTAGATGTTATACGTGTGGAAAAGTAATAGGTGGTAAGTGGGTACCATACCAAAAACATTTGAGCGATGGTCTTTCTATGAAAGAAGCTCTTGATAAGATTGAATTAAAAAAAATATGCTGCCGAAGGATGATCATGGGACATGTCGAGTTAATAGATAGCCTTTTGAAATATTCTCAAACTAATTGAATATTGTATTGATTCATAATTAAAAAATTATGAATTACAAGTTAAAGAAAAAATAATAAAGTATATTTACGCTATGTAAATTTTTAATTGTTTAAATTTGAAATTTATTTTTCTGTTATTTTAATTTTCTCCGGGTATAATAAAGAAATGCCGAAATCACGTAAAAGCCCGTCGCGAAAGTCTCGGTCTCGAAAGGGAGCTACACTAGCACAACTTCAAAAGTTGGCAAAATCCCACCAAATTAGCTATTCTGGACTAAAGAAGTCGAGTCTCAAAGCAAAGCTCCGATCGCACAAGGTCATGATGCATTCGGGTACGCCGTCCAGCAGCAAGCGCAGCCGCCGAAAGTCCCCCCTGCGAAAGTCTCGCAAGAAGAAGTGTGGTCCTGGTAGGACTCGCGATCTAGTTAGCCGTCGTTGCCGTAAGAAGAAGTGTGGTCCTGGTAGGACTCGCGATCTAGTTAGCCGTCGTTGCCGTAAGAAGAAGTCGCGTTCGCGTCCGTCTTCGTCCTCTTCGTCTTCGTCTAGCCGCAAGTCGTCTAAGCGTAGGTCGCGTAGCCGCAAGTCGTCGAAGCGCAAGTCGCGTAGCCGCAAGTCGTCTAAGCGTAGGTCGCGTAGCCGCAAGTCGTCTAAGCGTAGGTCGCGTAGCCGCAAGTCGTCGAAGCGTAGGTCGCGTAGCCGCAAGTCGTCGAAGAGCAAGTCGCGTAGCCGCAAGAAGTGCAAGAAGAGCCAGTCCCTTAACACCAAGACTGGCCTTTGCCGCAAGAAGTGCAAGAAGAGCCAGAAGCGCAGTCGCAAGAGCGGTCGTTGTGTAAAGAAGTAAATGTATTTTTTTGTTTTTAATGATTTAATTATTATTAAAAACTTTTGCAAAAAGGTGTGTTCGATTTATAAGCTTTTCGTTTTTTAATCTTGTTGTTAGAGAAAATGGTATCTAACATGTCAATTAAAAACTGTAAAATTCCAATAGAATTAGATTTCTGGGATCGATTGCCTTTAAGTTCTCAAATTGAGCCAAAAAAAGAAGATGGATTTAAGATTTTGAATCCATCTGCCCGTTTAAGTAAATACGCTACCGATTTTTATCCTATTGACTCTGGTAATCAGTGGGGAAGTAAAGATCCCAGATTATTTTCATCATCTCGTAATGCACAAGTTCTAACTTTTGACCGCCCACCTGTTGATGGTAGCATACCTCTTGAAAAAATTTCCACAGATAAAAGTCTTAATGGTTATGGCAAAAATTATCGTACATATTCTGATATAAATGCTGGTCATATCACATATTATATTGATAAATCTATTAAAGATCCTTTATTTGAACCTATTTTCTCAATCAAAGCTCTTTCTACAAGAGAACTTTACAGAGATCCAATGGGATCTTTAAAAACACAGTATGAAAGACACGTTATAAATAAAAGCGATCCGATAAACAACAGTAAATATTTCTGTAAAGGAGAATTTTCATGGATGGAAGATACTCAAGAACACCGCGAAGATATGTTCTCTAAACAAATGCGTAAGAACAATCAACAAAGATGGGAACCAAGATGGGCTTAATACCTTTTTATAGATCTTATATTTGTTAAATATAAGATATCAACGATAGCCACCCATCATGCGACCACCACTCTTTCTACTAGGAGCTGCGCGACGTTGCCAATGTTCAGAGTTTACTTTTCTCATTAATCTTTCTGACATCTCAGTTCGATGCTGAAGTGCTCCTTCCACAAATGCTTTTTCTGCCATTTGGTGAATATTACCAGTATAGGGATTACCATTCTCAAAACCTGTTGGAATTGGGCCATAGCTATCTGCAAATGGCTGATTATCAATTTCACTACGAGATATGTAATTAGGCATACGAATTGCGTTAATGTCATCATAATAGAATCGAGGTTGTCCTAACAAATCATCTACATATGAACGGTAAGATGTGCCGTAACCGGTGAATCTAGGATCGTATACATCTGCTTCGGTAGGCCTGTGAATTATAGTTTTATTCTCCCAATTAGGTTCTAGCAGACGAGGATCGTGCTCTGTTCGCAATAATGCTCCTGTTCTAGGATCTATTCGAGAAGATGCAGGAGGAAACTGTTGTGTGAAAGAAATTCCTATGTTAGAGTTTACAGGTTCTACAATTTCACTCTTTGTATAAACACCTGGTTGAATTGTCTGTGTAAATAAATCTTCATTATACCTTTTTAGATCGGGATTTCTAGATATTCCTCCACCTGCTAAGTTAGAAGGAAGACTCGATGTAAATAGTTGTTGAGGATTGTATCCCCATGAAGTTTCTATATCCCCTCCAATTCCGTCATCTGGATGAACATTAAAGCCTCCAATATATGTATGATCATAATCTTCATTATTTGAAACTCCTAATCTGTTATCTGAATAAACCTTAAAACCTCGAGTATGTTTATCATCATAACGTTGATTCATGTGAACATTTGACCCTCCATGCCGATTTCTATTCCTGCCACTATATTCTTCTGTAATTTGATCATTATCAGATACTATATATCCTGATCGATATAAGTCTGTGTTACCTTGTTGATTTATCTGAGAGAAATTAGTCAAGTTTGTACCACGCCAGTAACCAAGATCTGCAATTGGAGGTACTATAACTGGTGGTATCAGTGTCTTAGGATTTGCAGGTCCCACAAGTCTTTGATTTGATGAAATCCATTCAGGATTGTTAAAAACCCCACCTACGCCATTTACACTATCCAAAGGCATATCATCGTTTGCAAATCTTTGAGAATTACCCAAATCATTTATCGAATTAGCAGGGCAAACATTTATTTTTGCTTTGTGAGGAGGACTATAATTTTCAGTTCCAAATCTTTCCATGTTGTTCTTTTGTATGTAGTAAAGAATAATTATAAATAGAAGAGAAATAAGTAAAAAAAGTCCACTAAATCGATAATCTATTATAAGTAAAATGATAAAAATGACTATTACTAATCTAGTAAGAGAATTCATTTGTTCTGCAAGGCTCATTCCATCTAGAGGAACAAGACTTGGTGAACAAAAAAGACTTGGTATATTTTCAAGCCAAATCTTATTTTTCAGACACTTAAACATTTTTAGTTATTATGAGCAAATTATTGTAAATCCACAAAAATAAAAGTGAAAATTTAAAAGTAAACTCCCTAAAATGTTAAAATCACATGACAGACAATCGAAATAGTAAAAAGAGTAAATATTCTTTTACTCTTTTGTGTGTAAATGTCGCACGTGTAAATAGCACTTATGGTATTGAAAACGTATCTTTACCCCAGGTTGATGACACCCAATTTACAAATACAACGAAACTTACCGAGTTAAATACAGATAAAGGTACGCCTGAAGTAATATCTTTTCTGGATGAGTCAAAAAAATTGCATGTATGTCATGTATCTATGATAGATTTTCAATCTAGAATGGATGTGAATCTACTTAGGTATCACTGCTTTTGGTGTAGTCATCCATTTGAAACACGTCCAATAGGCTGTCCTATTAAATATGTTCCAAGCCAGGCAGAGAAAAAGTATCACTCACATATAAGCAGAGATAGTTATACTATAAAAGAGAATATTACAGAAAAACGACGTTTATTGACTCGAAACAATGATCAAATTTCTTTGAAAGTAGGTGAATATTACGAGACTGATGGCGTTTTTTGTTCTTTTAACTGTTGTCAGTCATGGATTAATGATAATAAGCATGATAGGACATATGATTTATCAAGTACTCTATTAATAAAAATGTATAACAATATGATGGGGACTAAGACGGTAGTGATTGGCCCTGCTCCACACTGGCGTCTTCTAGAACAGTATGGAGGACATTTGAATATTATAAAATTTAGAGATGGATTTAATAAAATAGATTATGAATGTCATGGGAACACTAAATTTATTCCAAAGTTTCTCCCTATTGGAACTCTCTTTGAGGAGAAAATAAAGTTTTAAGAATAAAATAAATTTTGAATTAATATTATAATTTTCATAATATTAATAAAAATGGCTACAGAAGTTTGTCTTCAACCAGAATTTCTAAAAAAAAAAGGTTATTTTAGCATTAAAGACTGGATAGAGACACCAGGAAATGTATACACCGGAGTTGCAACTGGACGTTTTTGTCAGGATCCAGATGACATTGCTGTATTAAAATGGTATGATATTCAAGCAAGCAAATGGAAAAACCCGATTGCACCCAATCCAGATGTGAGATCGTCTATGTTATTATATGTAAAACACCTTTTTCGTTCTGATCTTATTTATGATATCGATGAATTGAGAGGTAAAAATTTAGGATGCTTTTGTCATGAACCACGTAAAGTGTGGAGTGAGCCTAAGTGTCATAATCAGGTACTTGTTGATTTACTTAATAAGTGCTATCATCATATAGAGGAAATGATAAGAAAAAAGAAGGCTGAACATGTAGACGAAAAATTACCTGATTCGTTCATAACTCTTACGTTTGGAGATGCTGCCGAAAATAATTATGGAATGAAACAGATAGGTAAAAAACTTGGGCCGGGTCAAGGTTTTAATCTTAATGATCTTCTAGCGATGCAAAAGTCTATGAAAACTATATGCGTAGATACTAAAATAATTGATCTAACAAAATTTCTAGAACAAAATGATGATGAAAGTATACCTGTCGCTGAAAAAGCATATGTTCTTGTGATGAAAGGAGCTGCGACAAGATTGCTTCAAAGAAAGATAGCTCCAACAGTAACACAACTTGATATGTTTAATGAACAGACGACAAGACTCAAATATGATACACGCGCACTTATGCGCGGAAGAGTCGTAAACAAACATGCAAGATGGAATTTGTGTTTTGACGATGAAAGTTCAGATGCTAATTACGAAGAAGGTAAAGGTACAATAGTTGCATATAAGAAAGTTCCTCTTATGCAAGCAGTCCGAGATCAATTTGAAGAGTTTTTTGGACCGAAAGCGGCTGATTTAAAAGTTGAGGCAAACTACTATTATGATACTACAAAATGCGGTATAGGTTGGCATGGTGATTCGGAAAGAGTAAAAGTCATTGCTATGCGTCTAGGTTATGTTTCGATGCCTATACACTTTCAATGGTTCTACAAACGCAAACCTATTGGTAAGAGAATAACTATTCCACTCGAACCAGGTGATATGTATGTCATGTCGGAAAAAGCTGTTGGAACTGATTGGAAGAGACAAGTAATTCCTACTCTACGGCATGCAACTGGTTGTCATAAATTTCTGGAAATGAAATGAATTTTGAATAGTATAATTTTCAAAGTCTCGAAAATTATACTAATAAACAGAATTATTATTTTTTATTTTTTGAGTCTTTTATCGAGATGTGAACCCGCATTTCCTTTTTGAGAAGGAAGTGGATACTTATAATCAGATAGAGATCGAGAAGGAAGTGGAGACTCATAATCAGATAGAGATCGAGAAGGAAGTGGAGACTCATAATCAGATAGAGATCGAGAAGGAAGTGGAGACTTATAACCAGATAGAGATCGAGAAGGAAGTGGAGACTCATAACCAGAAGGAGAGAGAGGGTTGAAATCAAAACTAGACTCAGGTGGTGTGAGAGGTAAAGGGGGGTCAAAACCTAGATGAGGCGGATAGTATTCTATTCTAGGAGTTGGAATTGTTTGAGGCTGATGGTATTCTATTCTAGGAGTTGGAATTGTTTGAGGTGGGTCCCATATAGAAAACAATGGCTGCTTAAAAAGTCTCATATCTATACAATATTTAGGTTTTTCTTTGACATCATAATTATTTGGACCAGCATTGCCTAAATCTTCAAATGCAGAAAACTTCGATTTATCGGTCGGGTCTTCAATTTTGAGTTGTTTTAGAAACTTTCTGTATCTATTAGAATGTCCATTTCCTGCGTATATAATAATATTATGAGCTTCTTCTGGTTCATCCGTTGGTCGTCTTTTTTCTTCTTTTTCGGTATTAATATTAAACTTTTTAAATAAACGAGCTAATAGGTATCCATCTATTACGAGTGCATTATATACAATACAAATCTCTATAATTTTTTCCAAATCAGACTTAATTTTCAGTTCTCCCTCTATTTTTCGTTTTTTCTTTATTTTTAGATCTAGTAGATATTTTGATGATTCGGCCAAAATTTTTCTTTCAACCTCGTTTTTGATTACTATATCCAATTCGTCTTTGATAAAATTTTCTATTGCATTTTTTATTTCTGGTGGGTGAACTCTATCTAGTTCTTGTTTAAGTAATGGAAAGTTTTTAATTTGACTATGCCAAAGCTCTTCATAAGCTGTTTGTTCTTCAGTAGCCTTGCTAAAAACATTTAAAATGCTACTATGTTTTTCTACAAAATCCTTTATTTCAGAATATGTGATATCTTCTTCATCCTCTAACATTTCCAGTTTATCACCTAACTCTTCTATAAAGATAGAAATTGGAATCCTACCACCCCTAACTTCACCTTGTCTTATATCAAAATAATGCATACGAGAAAGATTGCAAGCTGGTACTATATTCCTTGTTTGTGGATCTACACATTTTTGAAAAAGTGCTCTCATACTATTTAGGCGATCAACGAAACGATTGAATTTAATTGAATAACCAGGACTTACAAAACTATGCATTTCAAGATAAAAATCTATAAAAGCATGTGTGTGTAGAAAATATTGTTTTAGATAATCTATAATATGTTGAGGTCCTTCCGAATATGTTTTTTCATAACATTCATCGAAATTTTCATGGTATTCTCCGAATATATATATCATCTTTTCGTAATGTTTACTCCAGTGACATGAAATATTCATAGGACCTATGATATAATGAGCAATAGGTCTTCGATCAGGTTTTTGGTGATTTTCTATAAGTTTGGCTAATACTGTTCTTTTTCCTCCACGCCATTCTGGTATATCTTCTGTGATTTGTGCTTGTTCAAAGCAAAGTTTTCCTAGAGCATTTTTTAGTTCGATTGGAAATTTGTCTATAACGGATGCATTATATGTCTTTATTAATTTGGTATAAGCTTCTAAACACGAATCTGTCTGCTCAGATCTGATATACGTATCCGTATCCATGTCATCACCCATTTATTTAATTAGCTTTATTTAATATTTTATTTTAAATATCATAATGTAGATAGAAATAGTATAATTTTCGAGAGTTTGAAAATTATACCAATAAACAGAATTATTAAGATGCACTTTTTGTTCTCTTAGGGGAAGAATCAGAATCAGAATCGGAACGAGAACGAGAACGAGATGAAGAACCAGAGGAAGAATCGGAACGAGAACCAGAATCGGAACGAGAACGAGAACGAGAACGAGAACGAGAACGAGATGAAGAACCAGAGGAAGAATCGGAACGAGAACGAGAACCAGAGGAAGAATCGGAACCAGAATCAGATTTACGTTTATTACTTATTTTTACAATTGGAAATTCACCAAGCTCTAGAATTTTGTTATGAAGTGGAAATGTCAATGTTTGATCTTTTATATAAGGTTTCTGAGTCGGTTGTGCTATCAGGCGACTCGGGGGATCCCAGATGGAAAATAATGGCTGTTTAAAATGTGTCATATCTATACAAAATTTAGGTTGTTTAGGATCATCAATTGGACCAGCGTGGCCTGAATCTTGAAATGCAGAAATAAACTTTGATTTATCGGTCGGGTCTTCAATTTTGAGCTCTTTTAGAAACTTTCTGTATATTTGAGAATGTAAATTTCCTGCATATATAATAATATTATGAGCTTCTTCTGGTTCATCAGTTGATCGTCTTTTTTCTTCTTTTTCGGTATTAATATTAAACTTTTTAAATAAACGAGCTAATAGGTATCCATCTACTACGAGTGCATTAGATTTAATACAAATAGTAATAATTTTTTCCAAATGACCTCTTAATAACAATAACGTTGTCTTTTCATTAACATCACGTATATGCTTTTCCATGTCGTCTTTGCTTTTTTTAACATCAACTGTACACAAATCTAATATGTATTTTGATGATTCGGACAAATCTTTTCTTTCAACCCTATTTTGTATATATCCATCCAATTCTTTTTTGATAAAATCTTCTATTACCTTTTTTATTTCTGGTGGGTGAACTCTACCTAGTTCTTTTTGAATTAATGGAAAGTTTTTAATTTGACTATGCCAAAACTCTTCATAAGCTTTTTGTTCTTCAGTAGCCTTGCTAAAAACTTTTAAAATGCTACTATTATTCCTTACAAAAGCTGTTATCATATCATATCTTTTCCATTCTTCATTACCTTCCCATTCTTGAATATGATCACGACCTAACATTATCCATACCAAGTTTGCTTGTTGTACAAAAATAGAAATTGGATTTACACCACCTTTAACTGTACCTTCTCTGATATCAAAATAATGCATACGAGAAAGGTAACAGTCTTGGTCTGTGTTCCTTGTTTGTGGATCTACACATTTTTGAAAAATGGATCTCATAATATTTAGGCGATTAACTAAATTGTCGAATCTAAATGAATATCCAGGACTTACAAAACCACACATTTCAAGATAAAAATCTATAAAAGCATGTGTGTGTAGAAAATATTGTTTTAGATAATCTATAATATGTTGAGGTCCTTCCGAATATGTTTTTTCATAACATTCATTAGAGTTTTGATGGTATTCTCCGAATATATATATCATCTTTTCGTAATGTTTACTCCAGTGACATGAAATATTCATAGGACCTATGATATAATTTGCGATAGGTCTTTCATCAGGTTTTTTTTGGTGATTTTCTATAAGTTTGGCTAATACTGTTCTTTTTCCTCCACGCCATTCTGGTATATCTTCTGTCAATTGTGCTTGTTCAAAGCAAAGTTTTCCTAGAGCATTTTTTAGTTGGGATGGAAATTTTTTTATAACGGATGCATTATATGTCTTTATTAATTTGGTATAAGCTTCTAAACACGGATCTGGCTTGATATCCGTATCCATGCGATCACCCATTTATTTAATTAAGATTATTTAAAATAATCTTAATATTAAACTTCTAATTTATAATAAACAATGATTTATTTTAAAAAAAAAATTGATTTTATACTATTAATTCTTTTTAAAGATTAACTATCTGTTATTAAAGACAAGAATGGACAAATCTTATGTATTAGAGGTAGTAAGGTTCGTTCCAAAGGAGGATGGTGAAAATATGAATTCGGTTCATGTTGGTTATATGAATGTGAAATTTAATACAAAAAAAGACGCATGTGATTATTACGGAAAATGTAATCCTCATCTTAGAGCTTTAAATGCATACAAAGATTATAAGAGTGATTGGGATCCAAAAACCCAATTGTTATATATTGTTCGTAGGTATTATGGCCTTTTTGCGTCGATTGCTCCTTTTCCAGGTCTTGAATTGCCTTTTAACGGTAATATGTATATTTTTAAAAGTAATTCTTAAAATCACACTAAATAATGTGATTTTAGCAATAACCATATATTTATAAAATATCGTTATTCTTCTGTAACTGTTCTATAAGTATATCACAAATATCTTGTCCTTCCATTTTATAAGATTTTCATTATTCTTATATAGGTTTACTAGACTGTTCAGTGATATATTTAGCCCATAAGTCTGTCCACGTCTGCGTCCAGGTAGAAAAGAATGGTTGTGGTATTGTTCTCATATCTATACAGTTTACTTTTTGTCCGTTGTTATTGATTCCTGTGCTTGCAATCTCTTCAAAACCTGCTACCTCTTTTAAATAGCGTCTGTATACTTGAGAATGTAAATCTCCTGCATATATGATTACATTATACGCTCTATTAGGTTGATCAGTAATATATCGATTAGCATGTGTTTTCATTTTAGTCATGTCAAAATCTTTAAACACACGGGCCAAGAGATAAACATCTGCTATAGTTGAAGCTGTGTTTATTATATATTCAATAAGAACTTCAAATACAGAATAAAAAGTTTTCACGCGTCCTCCTTTTTTCGATTCTTTAAAAATACTATTTACTAATCTTATATATAGATCTCTGTATTTCATAGCTTTTCTCACAATTTCTTTTTCCATAAAATCTTTTATTGACTTCATTATTGTTATTTCTTCTATAGTTGCTCTATTTTGATATTTTCCTGATTTTGTCTCTTTAATGTTTAATTCGTTATCAAGCTGTTCTATCCAAAAGTCTTTAAACTCTTGTTCACTACTACTACCCAAGGCATTAAGAACTTCAATAACTGTATCATCTGTTTTTAAAAGTTCTAAATATTCGTTGACCAATCTTTTATTAAAGTTTTTACCATATTGTATTTTTAAAATTTGAACTGTCCCTATCAAATAGGTTATATCAGTAAGACCGAATAGATATGTTCCACGATTTATACGTCTAGAGTCAAAATAATGAATTCTCGCTAGAGAACAATCACCAGTCGATCGACTACTGTTTACTTTGTTTACACATTTTTTAAATTTTTCAAATAAATTATCCAAATGATAGTTTGGATGAGTATACCTTAAATCTTTATAATAACCATAGTTTTCTTTTGGAAAAGCAGGAAATTCAAAATAGATATCTAGGTATGCAGATGTTGTTTTCATTAGCTCATATAAAAAATGGTCTATCGTCATCTTATCGGGATTATCATTATTCCACTTTTCATCCTCTTCATAATGAAACATAGTGCAGTCTTTTATACCAGTGTGCCACTCTCCAAATATATAAATCATTCTCTTTTCATCTGGTGATTTATGAACCGTGAGAGTTGTTGGTCCAGCAATAAATTTTGGCATTGGTTGTTGAATACTAGAATCAAAATGATTCTCTATGAGTTTCATAAGTACATTTCTTTTATTTCTTTTATTTCTTTTATTTCTTTTATTTCTTTTTATTGGTATAGTATCCCCTTTTTTAGCATATATTTCCATACGATGTGCATTGCAACATTTTTTGGCTTCTTCATATAGAGCATCTTTTAACTCCTTTGTTGCACTATCAAACTTGTTGACATTATATGTTTCTATAAGTGTATCGCAAATATCTTGATATGCCATTTTTATTATTTTATATGATTTTTTATATATAAAATAATTTTATATATTACATATAAAGATGTCCGAAGGAAGTTTTAACTCCATTTCAAAAAATATAATAACCAGTTCTCCTTATACTATATATCAGGCTGGAATATTAGCATCAATTGTAACCGGTGATCCTAAGTATGTATTGTTTAGTGTTTTTGCATTTATTATGGGTGATGGGTTTAATGCTCTTGAGAAAAAAATTGCTAAAAAAATAATGGGTGACGATTCTAGTGTTGGACAACGCCCAAGTGGTTGTGGTAATGGACAATCCAAAACTGACTGTACAGGTTGTGGTATATATCCATCGCATGGAACTGAAAGTAAGACTTGGGGAATGCCAAGTGGTCACGCTCAGATAACTTCATTTGCTGCGACTTTCTGGACTCTTTATGTCTGGTTAAAATATAAGAAAGAGACTGATCCTGATGCAAAAAGATTAGCAAAAATTAAAGCAACCGCGAGTACTATAATCATGTGGACATTAGCGGCCGGTGTATGGTCACAAAGAGTTATATCTTCATGTCATACAATTCCTCAAATTATTACAGGAGTTATCTTTGGAATATTATTTGGAGTTTTTGGATATTTTATCTCCACATTTATTATAAAAGATATGCCATCGTTCAAATAACTTAGAATAGTAAATTCATACTAATTAGTATGAATTTTTGATTAGACACTTAGACACTTAGACACGTAGACTCAATCCATAGTCTACACACTCTAACGGGTTTGAGATACCTGCATTTCTTAATAGAAAACTCAATCTAACAAGAATTACACCAATAAAAAAGCCACCTTTCTGAATCGCATTTTGTCTTCCTTGATGAGGATATGTAGCGCACTTTTCAATTTGTAGAGAATCGTTGCGTAGTTTAGAAAAAGGATGATCTTCAGTGTCCATAACTTGAGCCATTATTTCTCTCAATGGATCTGTTGAACTTGCATATCGAGATATCCATCGAATAATGTCACTGTTAGACAATCCTTCTACTCCGCAAAGATAACCGCGATCTAGATTCGGACAATCGTCGATAGACAATCCAAAATTAGTAAGATAAACACTTTCATCTTTCATTCTTGAAATCCATTCCAATGCTATATTCATGTAATATTCCAATTGATTCGATCCAAGAGAATGAACTCTGTCTATCAGACGCAAAAGATCTGGATTAGCGTTTGTCATAGAAACTATTTTTTTTGTCTAATTGTTTTCTCATAATTTCAATTTTTATTTGATAATAAGCATGCTACTATTTAAAGATTTTCTTTCAATACTTAAAATGCGAATTCTAGTTCTAGGAAGTCAGGGTCTTATTGGTAAAAATCTTCAGGAGTTAGTTAAAGATGATAATGATAATGTGTGGTTTTTTGCAGGACGTTCAGATGCGAATTTGTTAATTCTTAGTGAAGTTGAGAAATTGTTTGATAATTTTAAACCAACACATGTCATCAATCTGGCCGCTTATGTTGGAGGTTTATATAAAAACATGACAAATGGTGTTGAGTTCTTTGAAAGGAATATTCTAATCAATATGAATGTGATGAAGACAAGTGTTTATGTAGAAAAATTAATATCTGTTATGTCTACATGTATTTTTCCAGATGACATTGAATATCCTATTACTGAAGATAAGCTTCACATGGGACCACCTCACACTTCTAATGAGGGATATTCTTACGCGAAAAGAATGATAGATGTGCTTAGTAGAAACTATAATAAGCAGTATGGAACAAAATATGTAACGGTTATTCCAGGGAATTTATATGGACCTTATGATAATTTTAAAATAGAAGATGCTCATGTAATTCCTGCCCTCTTGCACAAAATGACTATTGCAAAAGATACAGATGAAAAAATCATTGTATGTGGTTCTGGAAAGGCTCTTAGACAATTTACACATGCGTCCGATTTTTCTAGATATCTGATATGGATGCTAACTAATTATGATGATCAGGAACCTTTAATTGTAAGTAGTGAAGACGAACATACTATATCTGATGTTGTTAACATTTTGTGCGAAGAGCTTGAGTATGATAAAGATATTGTTTGGGACACTACTAAAAGTGATGGTCAGTTAAAGAAAACAATTTCGATTGATAAATTAAAGAGAATACATCCAAATGTTCACTTTCGTACTCTACGAGAAGGTCTAAAAGAGACTGTTCAATGGTTTATACATTCTTTTGACTCTTGTCGTAAATAATTATGTGTTGATATAAAACATAATATCTATCGTATTATGTTTTTACATGCTCAAGTAAAAATTATTCTTCTTCAATCAACTATTTCAGGTTCGGACACATCTTCGTCTCGTCGTTCGATAGGCATTTCAAAACCTGGCCTGCCTCCAAATCCAGGAACAGTAATCATTACACGTTGCGGGTCCTCAAAAAAATGAGGATTTTGCAACAACTGATCTAGATATTGATCGACACTTTGTGTTTCGGGAGCATTCGTACCTGAGCCTTCTCCTAATGCTAAACGTCTTTGATCATATGCTTCTCGTTCACGTCTTTGAGCTCGTCTTCCAGCTGAAGTTTGCATCGTAATGCTATCAGTTATTTCTGCAAGCCGTCTCATTTGACCAGACAAAGTCTCATAAGGTGCTTGTCTTATTTGTGGTGGTGGTGGTTGTTGTGGTTGATATTCAGGTGCTTGTCTTATTGGTGGGTTTTTTCTTTGATTTCCATTTACAAAAGCAATCTGAGCTTTACATGTTTCTCTAATACTTTTCCATAAATCACCTTGTTGATCTTTATACTTTTCGGCAAATGCATCGATTATTTTTCTTGCAAATTGATCAGGTACAAAAACATTTGTTATAGGTTTTTTCGTGATAGGACATGTCCTTGTAATATCAAACCATCTCTCTATTGCGCTTCTCTCAAAAGTAATACCAGAGCTGCATCTTACAGGGTCTTTCATTATTTCTCCATCAACAGTCATAGGACACTGTAAATTATTAATTTCATTAAGAGCTTCTTCCGCTTCTCTTTCTCTCATGTTGACTCCTAATAGTTCTCTGATAGATCTTTCTTTCGTATATTTTTCGGGATCCTCTTGTTGAATAGTTTTAAAAGAGGTTAGTTTGCATTTATCAGAACCAAGCTCTTGTTTTTCCAATCTTTCAATTTCTTTAATTATAAAAGAGAGTGGATCTTCAGACTCTAGTATTTGTCCTTCTTCTTGTCTTTTTTGCATTATAGTTTCGACAGATTTTTTGAATTTGTTTACGAGATATTCAAGACTTTCATCTCCAATAGATGAAGATTCTATACCTAATAGATTAGCTAAAGATAGTAAAAGATCATTTCTTCTATGTAGTTCTTTTCTAGCTCTTGGATCTGATGATTGTGAAAGGCTCTTATAACTTGACATTATTATTTCTTTTTCTTCATCTTCAGGAGAGTAATAGGAAGATCTACTATTTGACACTTTTTTGTAACCAATAAATTTATAGAAAAATGTTCCATCTGAATTTCTTAGACGAACCCAACCTTTAGGTAAATATGTTTTTTTATCTTTATAAGTATGAAGAGGCCATTGAGACTTTTCTGTGATTGGATTAAAGAAATAAGATCTTTTACGCCTTTTATCGTAGTATTGTATAAGATTTTCCATTTTTAGTTATAATAATTAAAATAATTTCATTTATTTATAAATAAATGAAATCTCCAAGAAGGAGGTCACGATCACCAAAGAGGAGGTCACCAAAGAGGAAATCACCAAAGAGGAGGTCACCAAAGAGGAAATCACCAAAGAGGAAATCACCAAAGAGGAGGTCACCAAAGAGGAAATCACCAAAGAGGAGGTCACCAAAGAGGAGGTCACCAAAGAGGAGGTCACCAAAGAGGGGTATATGCTGGGAAGGATATCATCGAGTTAGAGGTACTGTTCCATATTCAAAAGGTAGTTGTGCTAAAAATTAGATAATCTGTTCTAATCTACATCAGGTGCACCCGTATTATACAAATCAGCGGCAAGAGCCTGAACTTCATCTATTTTTATCTTTAGTTCTTCTTTAGAAGCATTTGGGTTCGATTCAAACCATTTTGATATTTCGTCAAGTTTATCTATTTTATCCGTATAATTTTTCTTTTGTACATTATCAGACAGATCTTTTATCTTCTCATTATAAGAGTTCTTAGTAGTGTAAATCATATTTTCGAGAGAATTTCTATTTTCTAGTTGTTCTCTCATTTCATCATCATCCTTTTTAAATTTTTCAGCTTCATTTATCATCTTTTCTATGTCTTGTTTAGACAAACGGCTTCCATCATTAGTAATAGTAATTTTATTTGTTTTTCCACTTCCCTTTTCAACAGCACTCACATTCATAATTCCATTTGCATCCAGATCAAAAGTAACTTCAATTTGTGGAACTCCTCTTGGAGCTGGAGGAATACCAGACAATTCAAAATTACCTAGTTTATGATTATCCTTAGTTAAAGTTCTTTCTCCTTCGTATACTTGGATATTTACTCCAGGTTGATTGTCCGAATAAGTAGAAAAAACTTGTGTCTTTTTAGTAGGAATGGTTGTATTCCTTTCTATTAGTTTAGTCATAACTCCTCCGGATGTTTCAATTCCAAGAGATAGAGGTGTTACATCGATTAATAGAAGAGAATCAAGAGTTTTACTTTTTCCACCGCTTAACAATGCGGCCTGTACTGCTGCTCCATAAGCAACTGCCTCATCTGGATTAATACTTCGATTGAGTTCTTTTCCATTAAATCTTTCTGAGAGCATTTCTTGAATCTTGGGAATTCGAGAAGATCCACCGACTAAGACAATTTGATTAACTTCTCCCTTTGATACATGTGAATCTTTCAAAACTTTATCAACTGGATCCATACACCTCAAGAACAAATCTTGATTGAGCTCTTCAAATTTTGCGCGTGTAATATTAGATGTAAAATCAATACCATCAATTAATGAATCAATTTCGATAGACGCTTGTGCACTTGAAGAAAGTGTTCTCTTGGCTTTCTCACAAGCAGTACGTAGACGGCGCAAAGATCGTGGATTGCTCGAAATATCCTTCTTATGTTTTCGTTTAAATTCTGTAATAAAATGTTGTACTATTCTTGAATCAAAATCTTCTCCTCCAAGATGAGTATCACCAGCAGTTGCTTTTACTTCAAATACACCATCGTCAATCGATAAAAGAGATACATCAAAAGTTCCACCACCAAGATCAAAAATCAAAACGGTTTGTTCTCCATTTTTTACATTATCTAAGCCGTAAGCAATTGCTGCAGCTGTAGGTTCATTGATAATACGTAAAACATCCAATCCTGCGATTATACCGGCATCCTTGGTAGCTTGTCGTTGTGCATCGGAAAAATATGCGGGACAATTATGTACAACTGTACAATCTTCTAAAAGAAATCGCCCATTACCATCAACTTCAATTGCTGTAAATTTATCTCTTAATTTACCATTATATTCTTTGACAGGAAATATTTTAAGGGAACTAGATGTATATTCTTCCATTTGTTGTCCTTGATATATTGGTTTTGAAATTTTATATCCTGTTAAATTTGAAAGTTGTTCATTCTTGTTACATTTTAAAAAATTTTCAACGGTCATTTCGATAATATCACCTTCATTTACAATATTTATATCATTCATTACTGTTTCTAACTCCGAAGGGGAGCTAAGCTCTAAACTTATTTGATCATCAATAGGTATTTCATCAACAGAAAAATTTGTGCGATCTGAATTATACCGATAATATACAACAACCCTTTTACCTTTTTGATGGCGAATAGTTGGTTTTACAGAAGTTATTCTTAAAACTAAAATATGTTCTTTTGTAACTATATAATCAATCCCCTTGCTTTGTTGTACAACATACATTTCGGCTGTACCAGAACGATTACTTAAAACTTTGCGAGGAGTTTGATCGTCTCCCATAAGTGAATCGGAAGTTGTAATATCGCAAATCATTTTAACAGTTCCATCTGATAATAATACACGTGTTTCTGGATCAAAACACGTAATTACAGCCTTCTTTACTTTCTCTCCTAAGAAACTCTCTGCTGTTTCCTTCATCTTTACAAGAATCATTGCTGACAACTCCTCTGGTCGAAAATCTTTTAGTTCATCCTTATACTTCACTTGAATAAAAGGTTTTCCATCCTCTTTTTCAATTACAGAGAATGGCCAATGTTTAATATCATTTTGAACACTCTGATCCTTATATTTCCTTCCAATAAGTCTCTTTGCATCAAAAATTGTATTTGTCGGATTCATTGATGCTTGATTTTTAGCGGCATCTCCTATGAGCCTTTCTGTTTCTGTAAAAGAAACATAAGAAGGAGTTGTTCGATTTCCTTGGTCATTTGCAATAATCTCAACACGTTCATTTTGCCAAACACCAACGCAACTATATGTAGTACCCAGATCAATTCCAATTGCTGACATTTTATTATCTTGTCTCTCTATTTTTAAGTTATTTATAACGAACACACTCTTATTATAGAATTTGTATTTAAAGATTTATATCTTGTTAATTAGAGAAAATGCAAATTTTTGTAAAAACATTGACCGGTAAAACAATTACTTTGGAGGTAGAATCTTCTGATACCATTGAAAATGTAAAAGCAAAGATTCAAGATAAGGAAGGCATACCGCCTGATCAGCAAAGGCTTATCTTTGCTGGCAAGCAGCTAGAAGACGGGAGAACACTTACAGATTACAATATTCAGAAGGAGTCGACTTTACATTTAGTACTTTGATTGTTTATTAAAAAAATAAAGGAATATTCCTTTATTTTTAGTAGTGTTGTTTAAGAATTAATCTTGATTTGTTTTCTATCAAAACATTTTTCCAATATGTATTGAACAATATCAGTCGGAAATTTGGTTTTGAGAAATCTCTTGCATTCCTCATAAAAGACAAGTTTAAGACCAATTTTCCATATTCTATCTGTCAAGTAGACTCTATGCAATATGCATGAATCTACATTGCATCTATGTGGTAGATCCGCTCTTTCTACCCACGAAACCATTCGACAATTATTACTTCTGGATGTGCAACTATATCTTGGTGCTCTTTCAGCTATATCTTTAGGTATGGCTTTTCCATGACATATAAATACATTTTTACCAACTTTAAACTCTGTCATGCAAAGATACAACATTTTTTATAATTTATATAGCTTATCAATATGATAAATCATTTTTATAGAATGAGTTGTGATTAATATTAATTTCTCTTTTTCTTGTAAAAAGAGAAAATGAAAACCGTAACGACCGTTTTAGTAGAAGCACTTTGCATCGGTGCTATCCTATCAATAATGATGTACCTAAGCATTTTTGTCATACCAAAGGATAATGTTATTTGGATTGCTATTGCAGCATTTTTCTGTGGAGCAATCTTTCATATATTATGCCAAGTCTCAGGTCTTAATGAATGGTATGTTCAAAATTATTATAAATAATACCTTTAGTTAGATTATAAAATTGATTTTTTTAGTTAAGTACTATTCTATTTAAGTAGAGATCATGAGTTACAATCAATCAGGGAATTTATCAACTGGTCTTTTTGCTGATACTAAATCGTTCATGGAGCTACCTGATGGGCGCATCGCTTACTGTACTCAAAAACGTACATGGAGCGAGGTTCTTCTTCATGGTTTAGCGTTAGATGACTATTTTTATCACCAAACTCACAAACCAAATATCTGTTGTGATTTTAAGTATATTCCTTCTCGCCAAAGAAGAGAAAGAGAGTCTTTGAATGATGAAGACAGGTGTGATTGTTGCAATGATCCATTTGATTCAATAAGTTTCTTTTCAATCAGTTTCTTTCCATATAGAGACTGTAAAAAGCTTGCATTGTGTTCATCATGTATGTTGATGCATAAATCGTTATATTACGAATAATTTGAGATAATCTGATCGTTTTTAAAATACAAAATGTATTTTAAAATTGAGTTTTTACGAAAGTAAATAAGTAAATATGAAAGCAAATCAATGAACGATTATCCTTCTCCTTTCTCTATTGCAACATTGAGGCATATATCACGAAACTTAACTCGCCGAGAATGTGATTGCGGTCTTACTCCTTGTTGTGGTAGATATTATTCACAAGGAGTAATTCTTCCAGATAGACGTATTGTCTTTGTTCCATATGGTTCTAGAAATATTGCTGTTCTTGACACTGATACGAATGAAATGATCTATATTCCCCTTAAAGTCGATTCAAGCAAATGCTTAGGAACTTACTCTGGTGGAGTGCTTCTTTGCGATGGACGTGTTGTTTTTGTTCCCTATAATTCTATGGATATTGGTGTTTTCACTCCATCTAACAACACATTTGAAACAATTCCGTTTAATAAGAATTATTCATACTCTGGAGGTGTGCTTTTACCGGATAGAAAGGTATTGTTTATTCCATATAATTCTCGATACATTGGTGTTTTTAACCCGGATACTAACGAATTCAATACTATTACGGGAGCGTACTCTGGTGGAGCGTACTCTGGTGGTGTCTTCTCTCCTTCAGACGGACGTGTTATTTTTGTTCCAAATAGATCTAAATCTATTGGTATTTTTAATTTCATAACAAATACATTTAACACTATAGAATATGAACCCGATCCTAATTCATCACCAGGCGGTGAATATTCAGGTGGAATGCTTTTACCGGATGGTCGTATATTTTTTATACCACATCATGCAAAAACGATTGGTATTTTTAATCCATCGACAAATGAATTCACTAGAGGTCAAATAGAATATGAGATTGATGGAGGTGATAGAGGAATTATTGTAGATCGACGTTTCATATTTGAACCTTTGCCACTGATTTAATAAATAATGAATTCTAATTTGTAATCAAAGAATGATTACAAATAAAAGTTATTACAAGACCCCAAAACCTGTCTGTGTACCATTTTTTTTCAATAAACAATTTGATTTTTAATCGCTGTTGGTACACAGCTTTGGAGACTTATGAATAATCTTTATTAGATAAAAGACCACATAGCTTGTCTGTGTACCATTTTTTTTCAATAAACAATTTGATTTTTAATTGCTGTTGGTACACGGCTTTGAGGACTTTACACCTTCTACTCTATAGAGACTTATCTTTAAATCAATTTATTTTTTAAATGAGACTTCACATGATTCTTACTCAATTATTAATTAAAATTGATATTTTAATTCATTTTTTCTAAAAAAGAATAGAATCTACAATGGTTACTCATTCGTGCTCTCACTCGTGCGCAGATAAGTGTTCTACTGAATGCTCTTTCGATTTTTATCACTATCCTTGCCAACAGTGTAGACGAGAATATCTCGTCAATGAGAGAAAGAAGATGAAAAGAATTATGCAACCACTGTTTTTTAACCCACCTTACAATAATATTGTTGCATGGAATCCAATGAGATCTCATTCGCTTGAAGAACCTGCTTGGACAGCAGAAGATGATAAAATAATTGAAATGCAACTTAAAAAAGATCTTGAGCTGTCAGAATATGTAAACAAATTGTTAGACAGACGTGTTCGTTGGAATGAGATGTAAAATTACCACATTGAATTTTTACATATAAAAATGTAAAAATTTTGACAGAACTAGGTAAAACATTTTTTTAATATGTATGTCACAATGTCATCGGGTAACTTTTTTTTAAGAATTTTCTCGCATTCATAATACATCAGTGCTTTATCACTAATTTTCCAAAATATATCTCTTATATATAGTCTAAATAAAGGACAACGCTCAACATCACACTTATGAGGAATATCAGCTCTTAGAATTGATGGTGTAATAATGCAATTTATGTAAAGATTATTACGTTCTGTATCCGCAAAAGAGATAGCAATATCTTTATCGAAAGGTTTGCCATGAATTACTCTTGAATTATTATTCAATTTAATTTGCGACATACAAAAGTATTTCATGTTTATTTATAAAATTAAATGTATATATAATAATAATCGATTTTAAATTACCATCCATCTCCCTCCTCTTCTCCCTCTTCCTCACCACTCTCTCCATCTTCCTCTCCCTCCTCTTCTCCTTCTCCCTCCTCACCACTCTCTCCATCTTCCTCTCCCTCCTCTTCTCCTTCTCCCTCCTCACCACTCTCTCCATCTTCCTCTCCCTCTTCTTCCTCTTCTTCCTCCTCCTCTTCCTCTTCTTCTCCCTCTTCTTCTTCCTCTTCTTCTCCCTCTTCATCTTCTTCCTCCTCTTCTCCCTCCTCCTCTTCATCTTCTTCCTCCTCTTCATAATCGCTAAAATCTTCTATATAATGTACATTGTCTTGTCGAAACATTCCTAATGTATTAACATCTGGATTAAGAACCCACGCTGTTATAGGATGTTGGTGTTCTACGAAAGCAAACATACTTTTCATATTTAAAACTTGTCTGACATCCCAATTATTCAATAGTTGATTAAAATTGGTTGCACGGAAAAACATCCTAGACATATTAACACAACTACTTGTATCCCATCCTTGTATACCATTTCCAACAAAATTGTGTGCACCAAAAAACATTTTTGACATATTAACTACACTACTTGTGTCGAAAGCGCCAACATTTTGGTTGAAAAGTATCGCACCATAAAACATTTTAGACATATTAACACAACTACTTGTAATCCACCCAGTTAGAGAACCATTAAAGCTCCAAGCATGTTCAAACATTCTATTCATGTTTCGTACTCTAAAAGTTTGCCAACCATCTAAATCTTGATTAAACATATTTGCATCTGAAAACATACCTTCCATACTTGTGACATTATGTAGACGATTATACCAACTCTGTAAAGGTTGATTAAACTCTTTTGCATTACAAAACATTTCATACATTGTACGAACATTACTAACATTCCACTGTTCCAGTGGATGGTTAAATTTAAACGCATGACTAAACATTCTGTACATGTTGTTAACATTGTCAACATTCCATCCTTCTAGTGGTTGGTCAAATGAATGTGCATTGTAAAACAATTGACACATATTACGTACATTATCAACGTTCCAATGATTTATTGGTTGATTAAATGCATATGCGTTTTCAAACATATCATTCATATACATTACTCTACTCATATCGGTAAATAAAATCGGACTATCAAAAGAAATAGCGCCTTTAAACATTTCCGAAATATCTTCTAAAGAAGTTGTTTCATGAAATTCTACTTGTTGATTAAAATGTAATGCATTGGTAAACATTCCTTTTAGTTTTCTAACTCTCTCCATATTAGTAAACACAAGAGGACTATTAATTACACACTCTTCAAACATATATGACATGCTTGTTAAGCTTTCAACATTCCAATTAAGTGGGCTGTTAAAACCAGAAGCTGTAAACATACTTAGCATACTAGTAACTTGTCTTACATCCCAATTTGTAAGATTACAGTTGAATCTTCGAGCTAGAAAAAACATTTGTTTCATTGTAGTTACATTACTCACGTCCCAACCAGAAATGTCAGCATTAAAAATATAAGCTTCATGAAACATTGATTCCATATCGTTTACTCTGCTCACGATCCATCTAGAAATATTACAATTGAATCGCCTAGCTCCTTCAAACATTCGTTCCATTGTAGTTACATTATTTACAATCCATTCAGAAATATCACAATTAAATCTTAAACATCCTCTAAACATTTTGTCCATTTGTGTAACATTACTTACGTTCCATTTAGAAATATCACCATTTTCAAACCTAAAAGCTTTGTTAAACATACTAGACATGGTAATAACTTTAGATGTTTTCCACGATTTTAATGATTGATTAAATTTTTCAGCACCTTCAAATACACCTTCCATATCAATTACATTACTTGTATCCCAATTCAAAGGAGAATTAAAAATAATAGCATTTTGAAACATGAATCTCATTCGAACAAGATTTATCGTTTTCCATTCTGAAATATTTCCTGTAAAACTTGTCGCTCCCTTAAACATAAAACTCATGTTGTCTACCAATTCAACATTCCATCTAGAAAGATCACCGTTAAATCTTAAAGCTCCTTCAAACATATTACACATAACTCCAACATTACTCGTATCCCATCGCGATATATCTCCGTCAAAACTAGATGATTTAAACATACTGGCCATCATTCGTACATTACTTGTATTCCAGTTTTCTATACCAGTAATATTTATTTTATAAACAGGGATTCCTTCATCAATAAAACGTTGATCGGTTTGTGGAACTTCAAATGTTGACTCCATCGTTTCTACATTTCTTGTGTCCCAGTAAGTCAAATCGACAGTTGTATTATCAGCGACACTATAATATGAAAAGATGCTATCCAAATCAGTAACCTCTCTTACATCCCAATATCTAATTGGTGTTCCTGTATATGGGTCGTCATTTAGAACTCGGTCGGGATCAAAATAATAGTCTATTATATGCGGTAAAGAGTCATTGTCACAAATTCGTACACCTCTCATATCACCTCTTAAGAAACGTATTCCTTCTTCCGTCTCATTTTCTTCTAGATTTGATAATAATTGTCTTGCTATAATAATTTGTAGCTGTAGTTGTAGTCTCTCCTCTGGATCTGGATTTAAATCAGGATCTGCTCTTACGATATCTAAAAGATCGTGTACTCTGCAAGTATACCTGCGTTCTCTAATATTTGTTTCTTCTGATAGTACCATATCTTCATTCCATGGAAATTGCATTGCTGTTCTATCAAAACTATCAGATTCAGGACGATAACCCATACTTCCAATGATTGTAATCCAGTTACTTGTCGTCATTAGACCAAAAATGTTAATTGAATTTTTCGGATGTATTGCGCGTATAGCAGGTACTATAAGCCTATAATTTCCTGAGTTTATAAAATTTACTAATATAGTATGACCATGTAATCTCATTTGAAAATTTCCTTCACGATATCTTTTAAAAAACATAGTCAATACGTTTTCATCAATATGGTCGGAATTCCATAATTGATCGAAAAGAGTATCTTGTGTTCCACCTTCTTCTGGATCCATTTTATTAGTATTCACGAAATTTATTTCATTTTTCTTTGAAGAAAAACGAAAATCGTACAAAAAAATTACAAATAGATTAATTATCTTAATACGTTTCTCGTATTAAGAGTTTAAGTAATTCATCAATATCTCATATGAAATTGAAAGTGAGCTGGATGCTTATTTCGTATCTTGATTTGAGGAGTTTGTTGAAGTCCGTGTCGATTAAAATCACCATATACTGTTGTCCAAATACTTAATTTCTTATTGTTCTCTTCCATGCCCATTGTATTTTTAACATCGGAAGTAATTACTTCTATTGTTTGATCTATCATACTCTGTATATAATTATCACTAGAAGCGGATGCTGGAGGAATTATATATCTAGAATGCAAATCTCCAGTGGGAGGTCTATAGTTTTTATAAATTTCACTCATGACGTTATGAATCGTTTTATCTGCTACAATTATTGGACGGTTATCTGGATCAACACCAATAAGAAGATCTGTAATTTTTGAACTAATTAATTTTACTGTATCTTTGCTAAAATATTGTTTTACAATCTCATTACCACCTTTCCACCCTACGTGTCTATGATAATTTTCATCTCGAATTTCATCAGATAATTCAGATGCGTATTCCATTTTACTTAGTGTAAAGATTTACATTTTTAAGATTATATATTTACTTAGTTATAACTTTTAATTTTTTGTTTATATTAGAAGCATTGTATTTTTTCCCTTTCTTAACTTCAGAAAGCATAATCTCTAATTCTTCTTGTACATTTTTTAGTTGACAGTCTGATTCATTACCATCATCTGTAAAATTAAAAGGAATTACAGCTATACAATTATCAGGTTGTGTCTCATATACTTCATCATAATCATCAATGATGTATGTATTGTTTTTAGAAAATCCTGGTAACTTGTAGTTCTCCCAGAGTAATCTTAAATCTTTTGTACCATTTTTGTCACGTTTAGAAATATCGCAGTGATAAGAAAAGAATATCCAGTCGAGTTTTCTATTTTTAATATTTTTCTTGTAAATAATATTTTTAATTACAAATAGCGCGTAATCTTTACTTGCAGCAGTCCAAACCGATACATTGAAATGTTTGAAAAGAAAATCTAGAAAGTCCTGTAAACCAGGACGTTCAAACACAGTGTAATAGTTATCCATATTAATATTTGGAAATTTTTTAGCTTTTTTCTTAAGTACAGGTTCTTTTTCTGGATTATACTCTTTATCAGTACCGGCCCAAATTAGAGTTTGATCTAGATCTAAACAAATGTTTATCTCTTTTTTAGTTCTCGCCATTTTCTCATTCACAAGATTAAATACTTTAAAACAAAAAGATGTAACTCAATTATTTAGACAGGCCTTTTGTTTGTAACAATATTCGTACCATACTTCAATTTAGTAGAATCAACAACCTCGCGCTCTTTTTGCATTGCAGAAGCGGCTGTCATTAAATCTCTTGTTTTAACGCTTGCATTATCATTACTTTCTGTACTTTTTTGATCTTGATCATCTAATGATTCAAAACCAAGTTCTTCCATTGTAGTTTCTTTTTTAGAATGTCGAACAGGTTTAACCTTTTTAATTGGTTCAGGTTCTTCCTCTTCCTCATATTCCTCATATTCTTCAATAACCGGTTTTTGTTTACTTATCGATACTCGTTTTTTAGGTTGATGAACCTCTTGATTTGGTGGTTGAGGCTGAGGCTGAGGCATTGGTGGTGGAGGTGGTGGTGGAGGAGGAGCATATTTACTAACAGCTTCTTCAATCCATTGAAAAGCAGCATTTCCTTCGTATTTTTCTACTCCTCCACTCCTATACACTATTAGAACACATGGTACTATTGACAGTTCAATTTTTCCGTTCTTCAACAATCGTTTTCTTACATCTTCATTATCTATACAAACAGGATTTAATCCTACTGTCGATCCTAAGTCTACAGGACACGAAGAAAGTGCAGACATTAGTTTATTAGACATTGGTGAATATTTGCTATATAAAAGCACGCAAAGACGTTCCATTTTATTGTCCGAGACGAATCGTTTAAGTGAATTTTCAATGTCGGGAGAAACTTAAAAATGAATAATTGAAAATATTATATTGATAATAGTAAACTTACTCCGAAATGTCAGATTTTGCGCTCTTCGAACAGGCTCTTGCCGAATATGAAACTAAAAAAATTGAAAATGAATCGTCAGATGATGATGATGTTTGTATTCACTCTGATCTGGTTGCTGAAAATGGAATAGTTAGCTGTTTGGAATGTGGAGAACAGATACACAGAACAATTATGCATGAAAAAGAATGGAGATTTTATGGTCACTCAGACAGTAAAAGATCATCTGACCCTAATAGAGTGCAGATGCGCAAATCGGAGGAAAGAAGCATCAATAAGGACGTGGAGAACATGGGATTTTCTGAAACGATTGTTTCGACTGCAAATGATATTTACTCTCAAGTTACAAAGGGACAAATATATCGAGGAGATTCTCGTAAAGCAGTTGTGTTTGCATGCATTTATCATGCCTACAAGATGGCTGGCAAATGTCAAACGCCAAAGAATTTGATGGAAACGTTTGGTCTTAATAAAAAAAGCAGTCTTAAAGGTTTGAAGATTGTCAATGTGAATGCCCCAAAAGATTCACCCTTACATACAACTACATTAACTGCTGTTCATCACATTCACGATGTCATGGACAAGTTCTCGGCAACTCAATCTCAGAAAAACGAAGTTATTGATCTATATCGCAAAACAAAAAATCGTTCTTCAAAATTGAATCGCGCCCGACCGCAATCCGTCGCGGCTGCACTTACATATTATTGGATATGCAAGAAGAATATGGATATTAGTTTGAAAAAATTTGCTCAAAAAGCAGATTTGAGCGAATTGACAATCAATAAGAATGCAAAAGAAGTTGCATTGGTATTAGGTACACCAAAAATAATATAAACCATTAAGGTGACATTACATACTTTGAGTAAAAACATTCTTCAGGTGGAGAAGATACTTCGTATTGAACTTGTTGAGCTGGGTAAAGAGATTTTTGATTACAAGACACTCCATCTACTGAACAAACATTTGCTACATCCTGTTGTAGTAATCCCTGCTTTAGCCGAAAATCTGTTTCTTCTGCTTTCAAGAAACCAGTATTATAAAATCTATTCATTTTATAATATGGAAATATTTAGTTTTAATACATCTAATCTAAAAAGATACACTTGATAAGTAAAAAAATGATACAATATGGTGAACCTTTAGAAAGTTTTGATCCTGATAAAGACATAATGTATAAAGCGTTTGATGATTATTTCAATCACCCAACAATGACTAAAGTTAAAGATATAAACGACCATAGTATGTATATTAGTAAAATGGCTTGTTTACTAGGTAATGAATGCAGATACATTGTATGCTTTATTGAGATTGATGATTTACCTATTGGAACAAAAGAAAAATTATCTAATATGAGATGGTTATCTCTTCAAACACGATCGTTGTCAGAAAGGTATGATCTACCTTGTCATGGTTATCAACCAAGAAGAGACTGTTCTCTTGGTGCAGTAATTAATAGAACAGAAGTTACGGCTGATGCTAGTACTTATTCATGCGAAGTTTTTCCATTAGTTGTCACTTTACTTCACAAAAAGGGTGAAAATGATTACCAATCTAGAGGTAATATTGTAGCTGCATTGGAAACTTATTCAACCATTATAACTTTGCAGTAGGTTTAAAAAGAAAGTCATCTTTTATAAAATGACATCTATCCTTGAATCTGAATATATTCAACAAACTCGTCCATATTCTCAAAGTGAACTTAGAGATAGCAGAGTTTCTCTTTTTAAGAGTTTAAGGCTTGGAGAAACGATTGCTTATCATGATAATTGCAGACATATATATTTAACAAAACAAAACGGTAGAAAAGAGAATGAGATACGTAAGAATGGAAAACTTGTAGATGGAAAGTGTTCTGTCTGCTGGAAAATTGGTAAGACTCCACGACATTTGCGTGATAAGGCACGGAACCTTTGTTCCGAATATTACAAGATTTTTTTAAACCCTCCACAATTTCTTTCTTATCAAAAATTAGATTTGGAAACAGTGTACTACAAGTGGTTGTACGAAAATTAACTATTTTTTTTGTATATTATTTTTAATATATAAATGGAATTGTGTTGGAAAACGGCAAAAAGTAAAAGTAAAAATAGAGAATATTATATAAATATAGAAAAAGGAGTTTCTCAGTGGGGTGAATCAAAATCTGAACTTCCATTAGGTTGGGAAGCACATATAAGTCATAAAGTATTAAAGGGTGCAACATATTATGGTAATGTGTCTAAAAATATTAGACAGTGGGAAATTCCAACTATTGAAGATGAAAAACCTCTTCCGACTGGTTGGGAGAAAAAAGTTAGTAGGTGTAAAAACGTCTATTACGTAAATAATAATCTTAACCGATCTCAATGGGAAATACCTCGACCATTTGTATTTACTATTCCAGATTATGAGCCAATATCTATTGCTCCAAGAAAAATAATTGATGAACCTAGAGCTTTAAAATGGACAAAAAATAGTTGCTATTTGGATAGTGCATTGTTTGCATTCTTTGCTGGTCCAAAAAAGTTTATCGACCAACTGCTGAACATGAAACTAGAAGATAAAACAGATAGAATGATATTGGGTGTTTGTAATGGCCAAGACTGGAAAACAAATATATTAAGCAGAAAGGCAATACAACAAGAATTAAAGAATATATATAATTCAATTACAAGGAATGGAAAGGAAGTTGAATATTGCACCAATCTTAGAAGAACTTTGGTAAATTGTCCTGATGCTGAAAATTATCATACAGGTGCTATAGCAGATGCTGGAGAATTTATCACATATATAAATAATATTTTTCCAACTGATAAATCCATTAAGAAAACTATTACATATGGAACAAATAGACAAGGAATAAATTTAAGTCAGGTTCTCGAAGAAGATCCAAATACATATATGAATGATTCATTAGATGAGATTGCATCACTAGTTCATGTGATACAAGTTCAAGACATACTAGATATTGGTAAACGAAAGGATGTTTATTTATCAGATTTTTTGGTAGAGAAATTTGATAGTAAACTACGTGATCCATTTAATGGAGATGGTACATTGTATTACCGTAGGATACAATTTAGAACGATCGATTTCTCTCCATACTTAATTTTTAGTTTGAAACGATTACCAAAAAGAGATTCAAAAATTACTACAAATATTGTTAATCCAGATAAATACATAAAAATTGGAGATGATGATGGTCAAGGACAAATGTTTACTCTCACAGGTGTTGTTATTAACACAGGATCTTGTCATTATGTAGCAGTTGCTAAATATAATAACTTTTGGTGGTACTATGATGACCAAGAATACTCACGTACAAAAAAGTTGAGAAAGTTCAACACATTTGATGAATTTGTTACTGCATCAAAAAACTCAAGAGGAACTATAAATAATCCACTAACTCACGGTACTCAATTTTATTATAGTCCAGTCGATATAGACTAAAAATCTTATTATAATAATTATAATAAGATCATAATTAAGCAGGTAATAATTCCCAGAGGTTTAATCCTTGTGGTCTCCATACTGCTGGTAGTCTCCACAATTGAGGTTGATTATGACGGAACATATTCGTCCAGTTTCTATTTACATTTCTAACATTCCAATCGGCGATAGATTTATTAAAATGTCTTGCATTCTTAAACATTTCAGTCATATTAAGAACATTTCTTGTATTCCATTTTTTAATTCTTTGGTTAAAATTTAAAGCTCCATCAAACATATTTGACATGTCCTTAACACTCCTAGTATTCCAATTTCCAATTGATTCATTGAAACGTTTTGCATTCTTAAACATTCCTTTCATGTTCTCAACTCTAAAAACACCTCTGACCATATCAACATCACCGTATTCATCGGGAACAGTCGTTATTGTCTGCCAACCAGAAAGATCTTGGTTAAATGAATCAGTATTAGCGAACATATATGACATATCTTTAACCATACCAGTATTCCATTCTCCAATTGGTTGATTGAAATTTATAGCTCCGTCAAACATGTGTGACATGTCGTTAACCATACTAGTTTCCCATTGACCAATCGGTTGATTAAATTTTGTAGCTCCTTCAAACATATTTGACATGTCATTAACACTCCTAGTATCCCATATACCGATAGGTTTATTAAATTCCAATGCTTTATAAAACATCTTTTTCATAGATTCAACCCTTCCAGTGATCCAATGTTCAATAGATTTGTTAAACTTTTCAGCATAAGCAAACATGTTTCTCATATTGATAACTCTGCTTGTATCCCATTCACCAATGTCATGATTGAAACTTCTTGCTGAACTAAACATACTATGCATATATTTAACATTTCCAGTTTTCCATTTACCTATTGGCTGATTAAAATCCCTTGCATCTTCAAACATATATGACATATTTATAACATTTTGTAGTTTCCATTCAGAAATATTACAATTAAAAATGGTCGCACCAGCAAACATTGCAAAAGTTAAGATAACATTACTAGTATCCCACAAAGAAATATCACCATTAAAACTTTCAGCACTTTGAAACATAGATTTCATATCTGTAACTTTTCCTGTTTTCCAAAGTGAAAGACCTTGATTAAAAGATGTTGCATTATAAAACATATGTGACATATTATCTACCATACCTGTTTCCCACAAGCCAATAGGTTGATTAAAAGAAGTAGCATTATCAAACATTTCATTCATTTTTTGCACATTTCTTGTATCCCATCCTCCAATTGGTTGATCGAAAGAAAGTGCATTTTCAAACATCGAGGACATATCTGTTACTCTAGATGTATTCCAACGAGATATGTCACAATTGAAAAGTAAGCAACCTCGAAACATTTTTGACATATTTCTAACTTTAGATGTATTCCAATTTTCTATTCCGGTTATATTATGTAATGGTTCTACAATTTCACGAATTTCATCTTCAGCATCGAAACTGAACATATTAAGCATAGTATTTACATTTCGTACATCCCAATATTTAAGATCTATTTGTTTTCTTGACCATATTTCGTTTGTGAATAAATTATTCATATTAGTAACTTTTCTTACATCTAAATACTTCAATTTATTTCTATCTACATACCTGTTATCTACATACCTGTCGTACAACTCTATTAATATATCTTCAACTGAATCATTGTCACAGATTGGTAGATTTAACTCTCCACGTAAAAATTGTATTTCAAGATCATCATCTAACTTTGCAATCATATTTTCAAGCAAACTAGTTGCCGCAAAACTATATATATAATCTGTATCTTTTTTGAGGTCTAAAAGATCATGAACTCGAGTAGTGTATCTACACTCATTAATAAAAGTCATTTGTGAATTAATGATATATTCACTCCATTCGTATTCATTCAATTCTTTTTCAAATCTATTCGTTCTAAAGTTATATCCCATGCTACTGAGAACTATTAAATAGAGTTTAGTGTTCATTAGACTAAATACTTCCTTTTTATCAGCTGCAACTAAAGCAGCTGTTATTAAACTAAAGTTACGTGAATTTAAAATATTATCAATAGTACGCCAACCATGTTTTGGTTCTATAGTCAAAACTGTTTCTAAACTCATAATGATTAAATCAGTTGGTAACGATAAAAATTTATTGGTAAAAGACACTATTTTTTCAACCTTGGTTTCTCCAGGAGAAAATACGTTAGGATTGTTCAATTGGATTTCTCGTGTTATTTCATTAAAAAAATACTGCATACCATTTTTTGTACTTATAGACCATCCTTCTTCTTGTGAAAGTTCTTCTGGAGTGTTCCATTGTGTTTCTCGTCTTTCTTCATTAAAAAAATACTGTTTACATTTTTTTGTTCGACGTCTTGTCCATCCTTTAGGAAGATTGGAATAACGATTTAATTTTGAATTATACATTTATTATATGAAGTAATAAATTTGTAAATTTATTATATTTTAACAAGAACTATTATCAAAATATTTTTTTACACCATCAATACCATTTTTTACTAATTGAGAAATTTGTTCTCTCTTAATTTCAACATCCAAAAAATATATATCGCCACTAGATATTTTTATAGTTTGTTCTATACATTTAGGTGAATAATTAGCAACATCAATATGAGATGTTAAAGTGTTAATTAGAAGACTAAAAATATCAAATGTGTTATTGATAGGTTTTCGTTCTCTAGAACCATCTGGTTTTTGTCCGTATTCAATAAGTTTTAAGCCTAATGTGAGCGGATTAATCTGTTCTCTATCAAAAGAGAACAATTTGTTCTTATATAGAGCGTCAATATCATTAAAAATCCAAATTGGATAATTATCAACAATACCACCATCTACAAAAGAATCATCTTCAAGTTGTAAAGGTTGAAAGAATACTGGTACTGATAAACTAGCTATTATCGCATCTATCACTTTAACATTTCCATGTGTAGCGTGATGAAAATAAACAGCCTTTTCTTTGTTTAAACAACAAGATACTAAAACAAGATCCTTTCCTGTTTTTTCAAACAAACCAGAAAGTGTCTCGTCTTTTTTGATCCTTGTACTTAGAACTGCTAGTATTTGTTTTCTAATACTTGATGAAGAGTTTACTCCACGATTTTTAAACAGGTTAAATACATTAGAAACATCATATTTTGAAGATAAGCCACTGAAACTAATAATAGTTTGCATTTCAAATATCTCTCTTGCAGTAAAATCAGCGGCTAAAAGTGCTGCAAATATTGCGCCTACACTAGTTCCAGCAAAACGTTTAAACTTTTGAAGGATTCCTAGATTCTCTAGCTCGGAAATAGCACCGCAATATGCAAAACCACATACACCTCCTCCCTCAAAAACAAGATTTTCGTAATCTCTTTGCATTTTATTTTTTAGATTACCTAAATCTTTTAGATTATTTGTTTATGAATTGATATTTAAAATGTATCATAACTAAAGTAAAATATGGAATCTAAGTATCAAGTTGTTATTATAAATTGTCCAGATAATATACGTAGAAAGGAAAGTATGATAGATAGAATGAATTATCACAAGCTATCCGATTTTGTTAATATAATCTCAGCTGACGATAATAACGATGATTTTCGTAATTTCATTAAAGGAGTAGAAGATAAATGCGATAACAGACAAATCAGAGTAATGGGGTCTTTACTCTGTCATTTAAAAGCAATGAAATATTTTATTGAGGAATCTCAATGTGACGAGTGTTTAATTATGGAAGATGATGTTATGCTTCATAAAGATTTTAGATCTAAATTGAATGAACTTATTCAAAATAAACCGAGTGAACATCAATGTATTTTACTTGCACCGTATCTCATTCATCCACTTGATACAACCCAACAAGTTACACCACTTTTATTTAATCATTATGTAACTAGTATTTTTGGTGCAAGTTGTTATTGGATTACAAAAGATTTTGCAAAAAGAGCATTGGAACGTTATTACAAACCTTTGAGAGAATGGCCTGATTTTGCAGAACACTATACATCAGAGTATGTGATTCATTATTTAGGATCCTATGTAGCATTTCCACCTTTGTCTATAGAGGAATCATTGGACTCTAATTTACAACCTCAATGTCATATACCCTATAAAAGAGCATATTGGAAAAGATATGGCTTTGGTAATTATTTTTAATGATAATATAAATGAGATTAGTCATTTATATTCTTTCTTACTTTTCTAGAATGTGACAAAATTTACTTCTTATAGTTTGCACTGAAACAAATGCGAGACCAATGATATTATCATCATTACATGAGTAATATCTGACTTTATTTATTCTTTTTACAACTCTTTCCAAATCATCTCTTGACCCGTGAATCAAACAGCAAATCTTTTTAATTTTTGTCTCTTTTGATCCTCCACCTGCAATAGGCATATCATCCTTTTCTATTTCGACACAATTATTAATGTGAATTTTAAAAATAGTTCTTTCGTTTCCATATCTATCTTCTATTTGTGTGCCTTGAATTTTATTAGTATTTATCAAATGCAAACCAAGTTCTTCTTCTAATTCTAACATCATAGCCTCATGTGGCTCTTGATCATTTTTGCATTTTCCTGTAACGCCTATTTGGATATCCCAAAGTGTAGAACTGTAATCTTTTATTTGTACAGGACATAATATCCATTCTTCATCACTCATATCATTAATGTAATTGATTAAAAATCTATCTCTTCCAAAAAAGCCATACGAACTAATATCAATTGACATATCTGGAAAAACTCTCCATTCAGCCATTTCAACACCAATGTAATGCCTTGCTTTACAACTTTTAGCAGAACGTAGCGCTTTATGTTTAATGTTCTTAAAAAGACATACACAAACCGTTTTCATTTCTTCAGGTAACATTTTTCATTTGAGTATTTCTTTTTAAGATAAGTTTTTCAAATACCTAATAATAAAATTGAAAATACTTCATTTTTTTACAGAAAATAAACAAAAATGTTAGATATTGATTTCACAAATAACGATATGTTTGGTCTATGGATTCATGCACCTCTTGTTATTGTAACGGTAGGTCTCGTATTTTATAAAGTTATTGAAGAATGGAGGAATATGCATATGCGAAACCAGTTGTGTATAGTACGTGCTATGTTATATAAACTCTCTGTTGCTCCACCTGGAATTACAAAAGAATATGAAAATTGGAGAAGTGGAAATATGAAATACATAGAAATTGATGAGGATTGTGGACCCATTTATGAGACAACTCTGAATCTATATGAGATGAAAATGAAACTAGGTCCAGAAGCATCAGCTGTCCTTTTATTATATTTTCTTGGACTTGCTGATGTGTCATCCGTTCAAAACCCTATAGGAAATTGCGCACTTAGGTGGGCTAGATTAATAGGCCGTTTACCATACATTTATGCTTCTAATTATGAGGAACTTATAATGTCTGAATTTAATATTACTTCTGACAAAGAAAGCATGGTATGGATAATGATGTATTTATGTGGACCAGATTGCATTGTTACAACACGTATGTTTTTAATCTGGAGAACATATGTTAATGATTCTAAAAAAATTATTTACACTCCAAAAAGATATACATTTAATATCGAATCTGGAACAGCCGGTTATCACCCGCCCATTTTTATTCCTCTTCCACGCCAAATGACATCTCTTCTACCTGGATTACCTTCTGATCTCTTTTTTGACGTGCAATATTGTAAGGATAGGACACACAGCGTTAGGTTGGAATGGATAGAAAATTTGCGTAAAACTAGACAAAAGTTATGGGGTGAATCAGGAGTTTCTATAGAACGAATTATTTCGCTTGTAGGGTGTTCTCAGTTAGATGGCTCTAGAATGAATTGTAATATGGGGTCTCTTCTTTCACCTATCAATGATTACAAAACCGGAATTAAGATACTTATCTAGAGATCCATATAAGTCAATCTTATTTTATAAGGAGCTGAAAGAATAGGAGAAGAAGATGTATCGTTGTAATCATAACAATAAGGTGTAAAGTCACCTCCATCTTTTTGAATCTGTCTGCAAAAATTATCAAGTGGTGATCCTTTTATTAGATTTGCCGAATTATTGACAAACGTTTTTACCGGAGGCTTATTCTCCGGAACAGAGGCGTTACCTTTATCGCATCCAGAACCTTTAGGTCCACTTACTGATGTGTTATACTTCTTAAACAAAACTTTACTTTCTGGAGAACTAAAATCAAATAGAATTTTTGAACATTCATTAAATGCACATGATTGATTACCAGATGTGCAGTATGATTTACAATCAGCAGAGTCAATATTGCAATTAGCCCTTTTATTACAAGCACCCGCGCAATCTATTTTAGCGGGATTAAAGCATCCTAAAGTAAGACCTTTTGCATATTTAGATAAATCTAAATTTGTACACGGATTTTGATTAATGATCATTCTTTTCGTTTTTTGATTTTCTGCAGTTAATAGATATTCCATTCGATAATTAATTCCATCGACTGCACTTGAATCAGCAACCATATCTCTTCCTCCTTCTATAAGAATTGATTGTTGATAAGCAACGTTAACGGGTCTATCTGACTCTCCTGGCTTATGAGGTCTTGGAACTGTTTTTTCCCAAGAATCTTTTAACATTTTTATAGGCATAATTATCCATGCTACATTGTTTGGCGCCACTTTTTCAGGTATTTTGAGTAAAATATTACCTCCCTTTGGTATAACTACTTCTACAGCAACTTTGGAACCCAACGGATCCCACGCCAAACCAATTGGATGTATCTTTTTGTATTCATTCATTCCCCAATTCATTGCATCAAAACGCAATGCATTTTCACTTCCACCGATTTTTTTCCATTGTTCAGTTGGATCTTCGAATACATTAAGCTGTAAAAACACATGTAGAGGATTTTCACTAGTATTATTTACAATATTAATAGAACCTTCTATCTGAGAACTTAAATCAGTAGACACGTTATTATTATTAGTTATAACACCAGATACAGAACTATTTTCTAAAACAAATACTGTTATTATAGTTGTAAGGACGCAAATAGAAATAAAAACACAAAGTATTATTTTCCAAGTCTTCATTTTTATTAAAAATGAAGAAATAAAATATAGTTTATTATCCAGCCAAAAAATTCAAATATAATATATGTCCGTTCATATTCTTATCAGTTAATAGATTTTTGTCATCTAAAATTACACCCTGATCACGCAATTTAACGACAGAAAAAGTAGGATTAGTAGGCCACCGATTATTTTGATCTTTTACCATTTGGCAAATCTCTCCAACTGTAGTTTCTTCTGGAACTTTGTAACGGAATGGAAAATCTGGATTATGTGATGATATCCATCTTAAATGAACTTCTATCATTTTATATTAAGATATATCTTTCTAAATAGTTTAAACACCCGGTTTACAAGGAGCGCAAGATGATTTAAAATCATTATATCCATTTACTTTGGGATCCGAAGGAACTAAATTATTGTCATTTGCTTTGGATAGAGCTTTTACCCATTTACCATTACTTGGATTTTTACAGAACTTTTTATATCCATTGATATTGGGGTCTGGGTTGATTGTCTTACCACCACTTGCTTTTGAGAGAGCATCGATCCATCTTGCATTTCCATTTTTATCTAAACAACCAATGACAGGTTTTTTTGTCTTCTTCTTATTACAACCAGACATATTAATAATAAAGATATTCATAATCATAGTAATAAAGAATAAGAAAGATAATCCTATTACAAACAATTTCATTTTTTTTGGTTCTAAATGCGGCATTTAGTTATATTAAATATATTTCTTTTTTTCATTATTTCATTCTTATTAATAATATCCCAATAACTTGGGTATAAATGAAATAGCGAAGACAGTCATTCCTACATATTGAAATATAATTATTTTTTTTAAATACGATGTATTCTCTTTATGGAAGAAATGATCTAATTCTCTTTCAAGTTTTTCTGCTTTCAGGTCATCAATGAGCTTATCTCGCTTTTTTTGCACACGTCTTAGTTGATGATACAGGCAATTATTGTTCATTTTTTTCTAACCATTTGACTTTTTAGATCATATCATCTATAGATTTAAAGATATTCAATTATAATATAAAATGGATACCGAAGATCAAATTAATGATACGGCAACTCAAAATGATACAATGGATAATAATATGATAGCTAACATGCTAAATTCTCTTATGTCAAGAAATCTACAACAAGAATCAAAATCGATTCAGAAGGATGAGGATGAAGATAGCGATGATGATGATGATGAGGCAGAGGAAGATAGTGATGAGGAAGATAGCGATGATGATGAGGAGGAGTGGATAGCTCTTCAAAAGCTTCTTGATTCGCATCTTCGAATCACAAAATGTTTACTTCATCTAGTAAAAAAGAAGTAGACAAGATTTCTTTTGTAAATTTGAAATTTAAACAATTATAACTAGAAAGTAAATGTACACAGAGATTTTTCTATGCATAGTAGTTTTTTACACATGGCGTTCTAAAACTCACCTTGTTTTTAAGGATACTATAGTAAAAAAAGTTAATAATTTTAGGCGTCTAAATTCTCTTGTTGCAACTACTGAAACTGGATATTTTAAGATTGCGTATGTAAGTTTGAAACTTGTCGCTAAAGCCTCTTATATTTCTTTTATTCAATACATGAATAATTCAGTAAAACGTGTAAAAGAAGGAAAAGCGTATGAACTTACCTATGTTATAAATGGAAGATTGTACAAGATGATAACAAATCCTATTCGAGGTCCTGTTCCGATCTTGCAAATAAGCAATGATGATGGAGAAGATGTAACAGATATTGTTCTTCCATATATGGGACCTCAATATGATTGGCATTATAGAGAGTTTTCACCTAGTTTTTTTGGTTACAAATCTCTGACTTTTGAACTTAGTGACGGTACTGAAAGAACGTACGAAGAAACTGAATCTTTTCCGGTAAAAGAATTAATGTTAAAGAGAATGATGAATATATGATTTTATATTATTTAAATAAAATTTTATACCGATATGGTATAAAATGCATAACTTTTTTGAAGAAAGGAATAGTAAAAGTGGCAAAACATATTATTTAAATACTCTAACTGGAGAAACTCGATGGGGTTTACCAACATATAAAAACGGAAAAACACTGTTACCTGTAGGGTGGGAAAGAGTAATGAGTTATAAAAAATTACCAAGAGCATTTTATTATTATAATAAACTATTAGGTGTTGTTATTTGGGAAATTCCTACTCTATCTTCAATATATGCTCCTATCAGTATAGATTATCCAGATATACAAGAAGATTGCAACAAAAATAGTATATGGAAAATGGATAAAATGATTGGAAAAGGTTCATGTGGTGAGGTTTATGAAAGTTCCGAATACGTTGTTAAAATTCAAAACGTGGATCAACCATTTTTTCAAGAAGTGATGGCTTTACAAGAACTACAAAGTACGAATATTGTACCAAAACTATTTGATGTATGGACATGTGAAAATTTAGGTTATATTGTAATGGAAAAATTAATATCAACCAATAGTTATCTTCCGAAAATGAGTGCAACTAAAATATGGGAAGAAGTTGGACAAATGCTAAATACAATAGAATCATTTGGATGGTTGCACATAGATACTTCTATAACTAATGTTATGGTTACAAGTGAAGGTAAACTTGTTTTGATTGATTTTGGTCTTTCAGTCAAAAGAACGGACCTAGGTGGAGATCAAACTTATCCGGAACACTTACACTCAAAGAACTATAAGCGTGAACTTACATGGGATCAGCTAAAAGCTCTTCAAAATTACAAGTATCATTTGACTTTCAATCCATGTGCTGATTTCTATTCTGAATCTTACTCCGAATGTTCTCCTGAACAAGAAAAACAATATCAGGAAGCAACTAAAAAATGGAAAGCAATATTGGCGTAATTATACTAAATCTAATTTACTTATATTATTTATTCATACTCTTCTTCTTCTTCTTCATCAAAGTCTAATTCTCTCCGTACATCATCAGGTGGTTCTATCGGTGATTCTTCTAATTGACTATCCGGACTCTCACCTCGTGCAACGCGACGACGATGCATCTCATATTCTCTTGCAAGACGAATTCTGTCTATCAATTTTTGGTTTGCTCTAGACCATTGTACACCCAAACTTTTTTCTGACTTAGACCATATATAAAATTTTTGTTTCATGAAATAGCTATTTGGATAAACTTCATTAAGTTCTATTGCTTCATTCACAGGCCAGCATGCATTTTCTTCGCTTCCTTTACACACTTTAATGGTATGTAATTGTTTGTATGAACCTTCTTGGCAATGATGACCGCTAACCATTGATCCTATAGTCCCAAATTGTACTGCCATAGAAGCTGTATATTTTAATACTTTTTCAGTTGGAACCAAAACAAATACTTGCTTTTTTGTATTATAAATAGCATCTAATATTTCACTTAAAGGAACGTAAATTGCAAATTCTAAATCCAGTTTAACAACTGGGTTTTGACCAAATAGATAATTAAGACCTTGCATATCATTAAAGTCTTTGCATTCAACATATAATTGATTACCAATATCTTTCGTTAATAGATCTAAATTATAACAAAACGGAGTCAAATCATCTAGTTTATCAGAAGTTGCCAAAAAAAATATTACTCTTTTCATTGCATCTCTGGGGTTAGCAGGTGGTAAATCGTACTCTCTATTCCTTTTCCCATCTGTTGTATAATTGCTCACATATTTTCCTTTTAGGAATGCATTAATATTATAAAGAGAATGGGTTGACGCATTTATACATTTCTTTCCAACCATTCTATTTTTTTCATCATAATCAACTAATTTAGTTCTAGAAGGTCTTACTATATTAAGAGCTGGTATATTACGGGTATTAGGCTTTGATTTTTCTTTATCTTCTTTTTCTGATTTATACTTTTCATAAGTCGCAATTGTTTCATAGTTTTTGAATGTTTTCGTGTTAATTTCGTCTATAGAAAATTTATCATTATACATTTCCATAAGAGTTTTTCGTGCTATATTAGCTTTTAATAGGTCTTCCTCATTTTCGAACCGAATAGTTTGAATAAATATCAGAGCAAATTCTTTAAACGTTTCAGATTCATTTTCAGAATACTTATCGTCCGAAAAATAATGCAGAAATAAATTTGGATATCTTAATAATATATTCAGTATATCATAATCTTTTTCATAATCGTATTTGTAAGACTCTGGTAAAACTAGATATTTTTTTATCATTATTTTCTTAATAAGTATTACCAATGCGTAGATTTGAGGATGATCTTTAAAATATTTTTTTGTGATCATTTTAATAGTACGGATTTCCGATTCGCTTTTAGGACGTTTTTTAAGTATCTTTACATCGCTACTATTTGGTTTTATATGATCTTTAATAACTACATTAGCAAAATATTGAGCACTTTTAGGATCCTTTTCACGATAATACCTAAAATTTGAAAAGTATATGTATAATGAACATGAATCTAACAATAATGCAACCAGTATATCATCTTCTTTTTTATATGTATCTTGTATCCACAAAGGTAAAAGAAATGTACCTTTTCTAATTATTTTCTGAATAATTTTTATAAATTCTTTCATAGTAGGTTTTTCAAGATAGAACCACCTCAAATATATATCAGCACATGTGATATCTTCATTATGAATACCAATATTTAACATATTTCTAAATACATTATTTACCAAATTATTTACCAAATTATAATATAAATATGAAACAAAATGTTCTTCTTCGCTAACATCAGTACCATATAAATATGGATGACCAACAAATTTAGAGTCTCTATCATAATTTATTTCAAACCCAAGTGTTCTATATTCATCTATACTATCTTTTATATTTAATGGTATAGAGTTTTCTGAATAATTTTCATCTTCAAAAATATCGACAGGATCTTCTGACCCAATTAAAGGTAGATATTCACGTTTTAAAGTTCCTTTTTTATTTTTTACATCTTCAATATGAGTAGCTTTGACATGTTCACCATCGAATAGTATCTGTAGAAAAGATAAGTGTTGTCTTGAAACAAAACGGCTAGGATCATCATCAACAATGTTAATAAACAACCCAGGAAGATCAGTTATCTTATGATACATAATTTGTGATTGAATCTTGTTATTTCGTTCTATAGAATCTTTATAAGGTTGAAAGATCACTATATCCTGATCTGACCCAATGAAGATATGATTCATCTCAGTCTTTATAAAATCATTAATCGCAACAGCACCTGAATATGTTGCAACTATATCTAATACACCAGCAACATATGGATTCCCATTAGGCTCATTAATTGGAGATACTGCATTCAAAATAAAATTACCATATATTACAGATTTGGTTTCTTGGAGTATTTCACAAAACTTGTCGTAAATATTTCTTTCACGCTCTACATCTTCGTCATCATCATACTTCTTTAGAATTAGGAATCCTAGAAAAATTTTTAACTCTCGTTCCACTTTTTTATCATAATCATCCCCAAATTTTTTAAACATATGTTCTGTTATTAGTTCCGTTTCCATTTTATTTTATACAAGAATAAAATGGATAAATTATTCTTACCAATATTTAGCAAGAGAAACAATTCCAACACATAGGTTGATACTTTTCTTCAGAACCCAAATCTAATTCTCCAGGTCCATCTCTCATTATGATTTTTTCTTCATTTTCTTGAATATAAAATTTTGCGTTTATGATAGCCTTTCTATCACAATTCACACACACATTTTTGATCTCTTCTATAACATCCGCTACTTCAAGAAGCCGCTTGGAACCTTCAAACAATCTAGTTCTATAATCTGTTCGTAATCCGTAACAAATAACAGGGACTCTCTTTGCTAATTCTCTTAAAGCATCTACGTTCTTCTCAGAAAGAAATTGTGCCTCATCAACAAGAACACATGCTAAATCCTTTGTTTCTACCTCATCCTCCTTATTCCAATCTTTATCTATTACTAGATCTGCTTCAACGCCACTTCCCATTGCACGAGATCTTATTATATTCATTCCATAGCGTTCGTCAATAATAGGTTTTACTAAAAGAACCTTTCTGCACTGCAAACGATAATTCCATGCCACCATGAGAAGATTTGCTGTCTTTGAACTGTTCATAACACCATACCTAAAATAAAGCTTTGGCATTTTATACAATTAGATAATTTATTATTAAATAATTCATTTGCAATTTTGATTTTTAGGTTCATTCTGGAAATATCTTTAATCAAGAGATTAAAGATCAAGAGATTAAAGATCAAGAGATTAAAGATCAAGAGATCAAGAGATCAAGAGATCAAATATCAAGAGATTGAATATTCATAGAATAGTTAATCTCAAGATGTGATTTTGGAACTAATAAAGAGTCTGATATAAAAACATGCTTCTTAGGTACAATACATATTCTCAACTTTTTCGATAAAAAGTGAAATGGTTCCATAGCTACACATGTTGTTGCGATCACTTGTAGATTAGGAAAATTAGAAAAAAAAAGCGGTAAAAGACGTATTCTGTCTAAATCAATTCTAATAATTTCTAGATTTTTACATAGTTCCATACCTTTAAAATCTATATCAGGAGCATATATATCTAAAACTTTCAAATCTGGAAGAGAACTCCAGTCAACTGTAATAGTAGGACCTCCTGTTCTGCGACGTTGTAGATCTCGTATTACAAGTCTTTCAGTAGGAGATACAGGTATATTATCAATACTGTTAATAGAACATCTTTCAAATTCAAGTTCTTTTGGTAATATTTTATTATAATATAGAAAGGTCAAGTATGGATCAATAATACCCGTAATCTTGAATCTAGTTAGAAAAATGTTAGGACGAGAGTAGAATTTAATAAATTCATTCAAATTATCATTATGTTTGAAATGTATCGAGTGAAGCCAACCAAATTTAAACCCAATGTCTCTAAATTCTTTGCATACTAGAACCAATGAACACATGCTTTTATCATTTTTTATCATTTTCCATATCTTCAATATCAAATCTTCAGAAAAATTTAGTAGGTTCATTTGAGTTACTATGAAACGTTTACAATTATTTCATTTTTTTTTCTTCTTCCTATCCTGACTGGCATTACGACCTCCTTTCCTTTTCGTTTTAAATCTTGGACAAGTGTATTTTTCAAAACAGTCCAAATCACATAACCAGATAAGTGTGTCATTTCCATTTTTGTTCCTAACCATCGTTTTAGGAGAAGAAAGCTTTTTCCTTTTAGTAAGTTTCTTTTTACAATGCTGACATATATCACCTTCTATTACATCAATTTGAGTACATGATCTAGGTGAATGTTCACTTCCATCTTCACTTCCATCTTCTTCTTCTTCATCTTCATCTTCTTCTTCACTTCTAACTTCACTTCCATCTTCTTCTTCTTCATCGCCATCTTCACTTCTAATTTCACTTCCATCTTCTTCTTTAATTTCTCTTCCATCATCCGAACTACTACTGTCAAACAATGATGATTTTTTACCACTCTTAACTTCACGTATAGATTCATCTGATTCGGATGAGTCGTCAGAATCAGACTCTGGATCTTTTTCTATTGATTCACATGTATTTTTACCAGACTTTAATTCATCTTCGCAGCCTTTTATATTTTTGATAATAGTATCTAGTAACCAGGGAGCGATAGGAGGACCTTTTTTAGTGACAATAGGAGGACGCCTTGAAACAGTCTTAATAGAAACTTCCTCAACTATATCTTCATCGCCACCAAATTTATGATCATATAATTCTTTAAATTTTTCTAAAAATGTATTATCAAGAGGATTTTGTGTCATTGGATTTATTGGTTCTTCACCGTTTTTTATTTGTTTATACACGTCTCTTATAAGAAGGCAGTATACTTTACCATCTTCTTGATAATAAACAACTTCAGAATTTTTTACATTGTCATCAAGTTTATTCTCACACGCTGATTTCCAAGGTCTAGCTGTCGCATTAAATGATGGAAGGATTGCAGCCTTTGGTGCTGTTGGAACACTATCTGATGCATTCTCTCTCTTATATAATAACTCACCAAATTGTTTAACGATAGATTCTATCTGCTTTTCTATAAAACGTTTAGCCGATAATTTATCACTAGTAGGATCATCAAAAATTTCAGGCAATTTATCTTCTATGCTTAGACTAACAAGAATAGCAGGAATATATACACCATCTCTAACTCTATCTGCAAATAAACTATCCTTATTTTGTAAAAACAATGTAATGTTTGCTAAACGAACAAAAAGGTCTCTTGTATCTCTTGATTCTTTAGACATCCTTTGAACTGCTTCATAAACATAACCTTCTGTATCATCAGCATCTTTGTATTCTTTAACATCGGGGGCTATAGTTGTGAGCCAATCAGATAGAACGCTTCTAACAAATCTTTCTATTTCTGATGTTTTAGGAGACTTTAATATATTGGCAATATCTCTTCCTCTTGATCTTCTAATATTATCTATATTGTATTTTTCTTCCTTGAACTTTTCAATAGTTTGTGTCTCAAATGTACCATTTTTTAATAAGTACCCAATTTTAAAATATATCTTTCGTCCACCAGGATGGAGAATAGCAGTTACCGAATTATCACTCCAGTATCTATAACTTTTGCATAGAATTAAAGATAATCTCTCATCTATAATATACCATTTCTCACCACGTTCCGTTCGAGATTCAATCTGATCTGCTCTGATAAATTTTTCTAACTGTGCTTTTTGTTCTGCATCACCTATAGGTGTAATGAATGTTTTAATGACATCCTTAAGATAAGATGCCTTAACGCAATTTTCTAAAGGAGTGATTGATATTGTCATAGTAGGTTCTTTGCGTTTTTTTGGATCATGAAACGAAGGATTAATGTCACTTTTTTTGATTTCTGTTTCTACACCGTCGTCGTCAATGAACTTTGCTTTTGCAAAAACAGGAGCAACATATTTCTCTTTCTTTTTCTCTTTCTTTTTCTCTTTTGGTTGAGTTTCTGATATTTTTTCAAGCGCTTGAGATTCTAGTTCATCCTCTCTTTCTTTCTCCTGCATAGCTTCGATTACATGTTTACGAACTTTATAATCTGACCAGAAAAGGTTTAATGTTTTATCTGTCTGTTTAAGATGCTCCTCAGCTAGATTCTTATACATTCTTGAAGGGAGCACTTTAATTATGTTCTCAAACTGCTTAGATCTACCAGTCACTCGTTCCTTAAAAAAAATATTCATTCTCTTAGCAACTTCTTCATCTGGTAGATCTTTCAGTGTTTTAAAGAATGCACGAATACTATCTTCATTCTTAGTTATACTTTTTTGTTGAAACTCATTTGTAACTGTATCATCCAAAACCTTTTCTTTCATACGTCCTCTTAATGGTGCTGTCTCAATAGATTTTTTTTCTCTATTAGCTTTAGCTACCTTTTGTTTATGAATAGCTTCCTTTGCCAACTCAGCTTGTGTTTTAATTTTCTTTGGTGGCATAATATTTATTATTTGAACTAATTTTATATAATGTCAAAAAAAAATCTTGATTACTACTATTGCAATACAAACAAAGTACCTGCTTGAGAATCAGTAAGTCTACTCAAAAGATCGTCTCTAGATAATATATTTAAATCAACCATGTCTATATCAGAATACTTTAGTTCAGAAAGATTTCTAGGTACAACGGTATTTTCACAACTGATATAAAGACCTTCTGATCGAGCATTTTCATGTATTTTGTGATCTTCGGTACAAAAAATGGATATAGAAGAAGGATCGTCCCAACCTTTTCTTTTGAAAAATTCTAATAAAGGCGTATAAATAGCACCTGTAGAATCAGAATCAATCAAATCTTTTACACATATTCTATTGAGAAAAGAACACGTTAAGATACTTGTATAATGTCTTATGCTATCATGAAATGATTCTGGTGAAGAACCTTGTAATAATAATGTCGTGATAATTTGATTGTTATCATGAAAACTTTTTTCGTAAACGGGTGCCATAGTTATAGTTGTTAAGTTATTAAAACAGGCAACTAAATGGTCTAGAGATAATATAGATTTATCTAAAACTTCTAATATAAATTCTGTCAAATCGGGAGAGATGTTTATAGATATTACACAATCAAAGTAAAAAATGAAAAACTTTTGTGTTTTTATTAATCTTATTATGTTGAATAGCATGGTTTGAGTACAAACTGTCATATCACTAGCAGAAGGCATATGGATAGCACGGTCATATGACGATGGTTTACTTATAAACATAAAATTATATTCTATAATCGAACCGCCCAGTCTAGTTTCTTCTCCTCTAATGACATTTTTATTTATTCCAAGAACTATATACGGAACAGAATCTTTATATTCAATTACAGCATTAAATCTATCATTGTGTTTTGTCAAAAAACAACCTCCTACTTGATAAGAGATGGATGGATTTTTTATTATTGAATCGAAAAAATTGATTATTTCTCTATCTATTTTTATGTTTAACGTTTCAATCTTTACGAAACCTAATATTCTATCCGAAAATATCTTAAACTTTTCCATATTATCATCTATAGACATCCTTGGTTCTTTCTTATCATAAATCATACTTATAACATCTTTATCTGAAATTTTAGCACCGGAAGTATCAGTTTGTGTAATGTTATGTATAGAGAAACCATTTTTTATATACAATGTCGCTGCTGGAGTGTTATCTGGTAATACAACAAGCCAAAAATTTTTAGGGGATAAAGTAACAGCATTACTTATTAATAAATTTCCAATACCTGTTCCTCTTCGTTCCGAAAATATGCAGACATCCCATATTTGAATACATAATGGAGTATCTCTTAACAAGCAATAACTTGTTATTAATTCCAAAAAACGTACCTTTTTCATATATTTGTATATTTTGTCTAATCTAGAGTCAATAACTTTTCCAGAATGATCAATCTGAATATCGTCTAAGCCTTGACTAAGTGTTAGTAAAAAAAATAAATAGTTTAAATTGGTTGCAAAGGAAATGTTTCCTTGAGATCCACATTTTTCAACAGATGTCTGTTTCTTTCTAAAAATGAAAGAAGCAATTTTGTCGATGACTAGCTTTTCTTCCGGATTTGAGTATTCAAGAGCCACAAATTTTTTGGAAGAATCTAATATCATTTATATTTATTGAATATAAATGAAAATTGAATAGAATATATGTATTGGGATTTTATTAGTGATTGAAAAGAAAAAAGAGATAGTCCATTTATAAGAGTTGGTAAAAAGAGAAAAGGATGGATTATTCTAAACTAGAAAAGTATACATGTTCAGAACTAAGAGTTATGGCCGAAAAAATGGATTTGCATGTGTATAGAGGAAAATCTGATCTAATAAAGGTTATTAGCGATGCATTTAATGAGTATGAACTATATAAGAAAGAAAAGATAGATAAATATGAGCGTTTTGAGCAGCTTGGAGAGAAAGGAAAGGAGGGAACCACTTTTTTAGTAAAAACAAAAGATGGTTCAGAATATGCGATGAAGACATTTCGAAAGCAAAAATCTTCAGCTAATTTATACAAAGAGTCTGAACTACAGAAAATGGCTGCATCGGCTGGAGTTTCTCCAGAAATTATTGAAATAGATACTGTATCAAAATATATTGTTATGCAAAAAATGGATATACATTTAGTTGATTTGATAAAGAAACAGGAAGGTATATTAAAAAAAAGTCAACAAAAACAGATTCTTTCAATATACAAAAAATTAGACAACGCAAGAGTTTTTCACGGAGATGCAAATCTGCTTAATTATATGTGCAAAGGAACAAAAATTTACATAATTGATTTTGGAATGGCCAAAGAAATAACACCAAATCTAATTAAAAAACTTGGTACTGACACTCCAAATATACACATTATGACTCTTGGATTTGCTCTTAAACTTAGAGACTTGAAGTGTCCCCAATCTTCCTATGCATATATTATTAAACATCTTTCAGAAGAACAAAGATCGCAATTCGGCTTTTGAGTCTATTTAAGGGTTTAATCTATCAATTAAATGAAAAAGAAACCTTGGTGGAGTAATAAATGGGGATCTGATGCTTTATGTGGAATTACTCATTCTCGTTTGCGCCCTGGAAAAAACAAACATGGAATTCCTCTAACTATTACTCTGAAATGCTTACATCGTTTTTATACAGGTGCTCTACTAGAATGGGCAAATAAATGTTCTTCTGGAGAAATTCCAACATGTCCTTTGTGCAGATGTTCTTTTAACGTGCTTGAAATTTTAATCAATTCCGGCTCTGTACAAATCATAGATATAGGTTCCTCTAGCCATAGGATGTAATTCGTTAACATTTTCCAGTTCCGCTTCTGGAATTTTATATTCGATTGATTCCTTGTAATTTGCATCTATGATGAAAATAGTTGTATTTTTGCAATACACGTATTCGTCAGGTAAATTAGCTTCTATGCTAGCATATATCTGCTCAACAGATTGTAGAGGAAGTTTATTATATTCTCTTTGTTTTTCGGCCATTCTAGCATCTATATGTCCGTACATAACCCCTTCCATACATTTAGAAAATACAATCATCGAACACAAAAGTTTCTCAAAATGAACTTTGTCAAGCCTGCAAAATCCTGCAACTTCATTCACTCTTTCATGTACGTGATGTCTAAATGTTCGAATTGCATCGATTCTAGTTTGTTTATCTGCATAAGCAGCTCTTACATATCTGACTGCATCTGTTATACCTTTCAATATATAAAGATTGTAGAATGGAGACGAAATTTGTTTCTCTATTTTACTAAATTCTTTTATCATTGATTTGTAAGATGTATGTATACTTTCATAACTTTGTTTCTCCATTGGTATTATTACAAGAGTTTGTAAAATATCCATACAGTAATGATCATAATCTTCAAAAAGAACGGAACCTTTCGCAACTCCATCTAACATCTTTATAACAGCATCGGATGCAGATTCATCATCATTATCGTCCCATCCAGATCCCCAATCGATAGTAAGCGGTCCAAACAAATTTCTAACAATTCTTCGAAGTATTTTAGATTTTTTTGTATTTCTCTTTTCTTTAATTTCACCCGATACCGTAACTAGAAAAAGTTTCGGATCTGCAACCCAATCAAATCTATCACTCATAAATCCAACACATGTGTGTCCCATACTAGGCCATAATGGTCCATCTTCCATGTTATCAATATAAGAGAAACCAAAATCTATTATTACTGGGTAATGACCGTAAGTAGGAATAGCAAATTGATTATCTTTATCTAGAGCATATAAAAATACGGCATCGCTAGAACATTTACGCATCATAACATTAAATGAGTGAAGATCATAGTGAGTAAATTGTTTTTTTCTTTGCGCTATTGATATTGCCATAAGTACTTGTTTTATTACTGAATACAACACATCTTCATGTACTCTTTCTAATGCACGTATGTAATTATAAAATTTATATGATTTATCTACATACTCACAAAGAAGTACTTCCTTCTTGATAGGATTATCAACCTTTCCGTCTTCTGCAAATGGACATCCTTTATTCTTCTTTGCACGTGGATCAATATTACAAATTTGTGTTCCATATGATCTACAAAAATGAGGGCAATAAACTGAAATTTCATTTAAACCATTCATTACAGAGGACTCATGGTGTATTAAATAATTAATATATTGAGATATTTTAAACACGTATTTTCCATTTTCAGATAAATTAGAGGATTTGAGTAGACCAACAACCCCTTGTTTACCTGGTTTTTCAAAAATCGAGTCGAAAGAGAGCCATTCACGCCACGGCTTTCCATTATTTTTTTTATAATAAGAGAGTAGATCGTCATATCCCGACCCCGAGCTTAAACGAGACATTTTCGACATTTATTACTTTTAAGGCACCACTTTAAGTATATTTTAGAGAATTGGTCTAAAATATCTTTTCTTTTTAGTAAAAGAGAATGCAAACAAGATCAAATCGGCTCAGAAAATATGCTGTTGTTTACGAAGAGTGTCTAAAAAAGATGCGTCAAGAAAAAATTGAAGTTAAATCTAGATCAAGAAGACTAAAACAAAAATCTCCAGAAGTTCCTAACCGTCGAAAAGCATCTCCTGTAGCAAAAAAAGAACTAAATACTTATCAAATTTTTGTAAGAGAAGAAAGTCGAAAGAGTAAATATGCAGGTATACCAGTACAAGAACGTATGACTGCAATGGCAAAAGAATGGAAAAAAGTTAAAAATAAATAATGTATTTCTAAAAATCCAAAAGTAAATATTTTGGATTTACATAATAACCAAGTTTACTATTCATCATAATCATAAACACGAACTGCATTCTTTCCAATACCATATTCATCATATTTACGTTCACGTAAAACAGGATCACTACTAACATATCCATCATCATCATCAGATACAATTTCTTCCTCAGCAGACAAATATGGATCTTCTTCTTCATCATTTGCAACTGTTCGTCTTTGTTCGGCAAATTTACGACGAAGAGCTGCTTCAAGAGTACTAGCTGCTCCTATTTTAGCATCATAATCCTTTTTTGCAAGTTTACGGCGAACAGCTGCTTCAATAGTACTAGCTGCTTCACTAGTACTAGCTTCTTTCATTTTATCATCATAAGTTGTTTCTGCAAGTTTACGGCGAACAGCTGCTTGGAATTTACGAGTTGCTTTCACTTTATCATCATGTTCTATTGATTTCTTAAGTTCCCCAAAAATTCTTTTACGTTTTGCCTGTATATCACGTTCTTTCATTAATTTATCATTTCTATGTTGAACAGCCCTTTGAATAGTATGAGCTGCTTCCAGTTTAGCATTATAATCCTTTTGAGCAAATTTACGACGAAGAGCTGCTTCAACCGTTTTGGTTGCTTCCAGTTTAGCATCATAATCCTTTTGAGCAAATTTACGACGAAGAGCTGCTTTAATAATATTAGCTGAATCTCTCCGTAATTTTGCTGGTTGTGGAGGAGGAAATGGAAATTCTTCTTCACTTTCCTCCTCTATCATACCTCTAGTAGATGGAAATTCATCTTCTATCATACCTCTAGTAGATGGTTGTTCAATTTCTGGATATGCCCATTGTGTTTCGTTTGTACTTAAATTTTTGTAATAAACATTATTGCACTGTTTACTCCTCATTTCTTTCCACCCATTTGGAACTGGTCTTTTTTGACTTTCTAAAGGTTTATTCAACTGTGTATATTTCTGAAAAACATTAAAATAAAAAGGTTTATTACCACTTCTACTTTCATAATATTCCCAACCAGCAGGAAGAATCTCTTTAGTTGGCGTTCCCCATTGCGAAATATTAGATTCTTTATTTACGTAATACCATCTTTTTTTATCTTCACTATATTTAGTTTCTTTCCAACAATTCAATTCGGTCATTTATTTAATATATAGTTTTATAAATAATAGAAAATTGATTTTTTCAAAAAAGAATACAATCAAAATAAAAAAGTTATGAACATTTTCTTTTTACACATATTACCTGAAATCTGTGCTCAAATGCATATCGACAAGCACGTCATAAAGATGATTCTTGAAACAGCTCAGTTACTATGCAGCGCTCATCATATGTCAGACAGCGAATATATTCCTTGTTATAAGCTGACTCATAAAAATCATCCGTCTTCTATTTGGACACGTGCATCCAAAGCCAATTACGAATGGTTGTGCTCTCTCGGCAAAGAACTTTGCAAAGAGTACACTTACAGATACGGAAAAATACACAAATGTCAGACTTATATAGAAGATCTTGCTCTTCACGTTCCAAATTTACCAGATATTGAGTTTACTCCTCCTACGCAAGCGATGCCAAACATGTATAAAGACGACGATGCCATTAACGCGTACCGTACATATTATTTCTTTGGAAAAATTCATATACACTCTTGGAAAGGTAAAATCGCTGGTCGTCCTACTCCTGACTGGATTCTCGAGCTACATGAGATGTTTTCCGAATCAGAATCTGATTTAAAATGATACTAAAAATAGTATCATTTTGTTTTACATATTTATTTAAAATTGTAGCAAATAAATAAATGAATAAATTCATCTATCCAAACTGCTCTGTTATTGAAATCACTGATGAAACAATGGAAATAAACAAAAATCATTGGTTTGGTCGTGAGAAAATGGTACATGAATCAAACTCTATAGATTATGTATATAAGAAACTTTCAGAGATTATAAAAGCAAACGGAAAAGCCAGACTTATTGATATAGGTGCACAAGAAGGATTATATTCTCTATATGCTAAGTATTTTGATAATATTAGAGTTGATGCGTATGAACCTTATATATCTTCTCATAAGTGTCTTGTTGATAATATTGCTATTAATAATGTCAAAGATAAAGTCTTTGCATATAACTTTGCCATTTCTAATATAAAAGGGTTAGCAACTTTAAAAGTCTCAAAAACAAACCCATCTATTAAGACACTTGGTGATAGCCCAATTAGATTCAAAGAATATGATGAAGAAGAAGTATTTACAGAGAAATTAGACAATCTATATGCTGTTAGAAAGGTTGATTTCATTAGATGTAGTGCGGAAGGAGCGGAATATTTTATTCTACAAGGAGGTGCTGAAATTCTTAAGAGAGATAAACCTGAATTATTATTAACAGTAGATGAAAGCGCGATGAGTGAATGCTCTGTCACTACAGAGAGATTTTTTAAACTTTTGCGTTCTCTTGGTTATAAATCAGTTGGTATTGTTGATTTTGATAACATGGCTTTTTCAACTAAATAATAAATTATGAACATTTAGACATTGCATTTTTAACATCCTCTATATTAAGTCTAGCTTGAATACCTCCACACGACACACCAGAACAGACAACATTTAGATTTGGATTGTATGAAAGAAAATGGGTTATATAGTCACTATCATCATCACAAAGTATCATACAATTAGGATTGGTTATACCAAGACCGTTTGCCGTTTTTTCTAATGCAAAACCTTTCAAAAAACCAGGATGTTGATCTGGAAGTTCTGAGTATGATTCATTATCTGGTTTTCCCATTAGAATCTTACTACCAACATTATTAAAAGTAACATTGTCGTGTTTTATAATAAAATCATATAAATTTTGTGGCATCCATTCAGTATATGATAGTATATTATCCATAGAATATATACTACCTGCAGTACATATACCAACTGCAAACGAATTATCAATACATGCTTGAACGATTGAATAGTTCGTTTCGACAGTATTACCAGATCTAAGTGTCCCATCTATATCAAATAGAACAAGTCCTTTGTAAGAATTACAAATATAGTCAGAAGAGGGTATAACGTTTGTTTTATTATTAAAAAAACTTATACCAAAAAAAGTTAGAATAGTGGTGAATGCGAAAATCATTAAAAGAATTAATGAGTGAATGAACATTTAATTATTATTAAGATTAAAAACAATCAACTAGATATTCCATTTTTTAATCTTGACAATTATTAAAATAAATGTATTCTACTTATGATTATGCTAGAAGAAATGTTAATATAGCAAATGTGAGAGAACAAATTGAAAGAAAAAACAGTGATATACCTTATATTCCTACATTTAAACATGTAGATCAAGTTTGGACTGATTATGACGTATTTCCTTATCCAAGATATTTTAGGGGAATACATACATCTTCTGAACCTATAGTAGCTGAAAGAGAGGCAGGATGGATGTTTAGGAATGATTATAAACCTTCAAAAATATCTGATATTTGGAAAGCTCCATATCCAAATCATTGTTTTCAATCGGCATGTAGTACTATCAGGCCCTGCCATCCAAAGCCAGACAAAGATGAGTTGAATGATGTTTATAATAATTGGTCCAATGTAAAATTCAGATAGAAATCTAATACTTTTCTAGTATTAGATTGGTTATTTAACATCATAAAAAAGATATCCTATAATTAAAGCTATGAGAATTAGATTGATTATATAAAAAAGCAAGGTACTACGCTTAGAAAGTGCACTTTCAAATTCAGCTGAAAATGGAGGAGAAGGCGTATCATCACCAACACATCTAAAAAACATTTGTAATTTATCAAGAAACTAATTTCAAATTTCAATTATTCCTAATAATGGGTTTTAAAAGAAATCGTCATTATTTAGTTTTAATTACTATATTAAACAGTAGATGTTGGACTTACTGATCCACTGCCTCATCCACCAAAATCTGAGCTAGGACTATTATATTCACCATCGAACTTATTGACTAATTCTTTGTCTTGACTCGATTTTTTTCCTTTTTTAACACGTTGGATGATTTGATATACAATATAAGCAAATGAACCAAGTGTCACAAAGATACTCATTATCAGCATCACATTCAATATGGTTCCATTATTTTTCTTTGTATCGTCACATTGATAGATAGTTGAGATAAGACCAATCGTTATTGTGCTAAGAAGGAAAAGAATAACAATTAATGCAATACCTGATGCAGATCCCTTAAATTTTTCATTGCAATTTAAAGCGAGTATTGTCGCGGAAACCGTAAATAGAGCAACTCCCATTACAAGAAGACCTCTAAGTGCATTTTGAACTTTCACATTGCATTCTGTAACAGATCCAGATATTAAAAAGGAACATACAATTAATGCTAAACCAATAACCAAGATAATACCCATAAATATTTTCATAGGAATTTTTTCCATTTTATTATGTGTTAAGAAAAAAAATACTTGTTTCATTCTATTTCCAATAAAGCTAATTCTTCATCAAGTGACAAGATACTATCGTTATCATCTTCTTCTAGACTTAATCGCTCTTCAATCTTATCAAAACAAGCTCTAATTATATTAAGGAAATAATAATATACATCTTTCATAAATTCAGCAGTCAACCCGGACATAATAACCTTTCCACTGTGAAAAACTAAGAAAGTATTATGCCTATCTGATTGTAGTTTAACATCTTTCTCTTTTGGAGATAAAATTTCTAGATATTCTTTATATGTTGTCCAATTTTCACACCATTCATCATTTTTCTCACAAATCTTTTTAACTTTCATCGTATTGATATCTTTATCAAGAGGAACTTTGATATTTACACCTGTATACCCAAATGATGTTTCCAACAGGCAGTGAAATTCTTTCTGGGTGCACATATAACGATTTAATTTTTCTCTGTCTACTATAAAACCGAGAGAAAAGTCTATATTACGCATCGACGGAATTAATATAGCCTCTAAATTCGTACCTCTTGTGAAAGTGTAAATATCTTCAAACTCTTTTATATATTTCCAGATGTATTTAATACACTGATCAGCATGATCATGTGATTTACATCCTGTCATTTGAAATGTTCCGTTTCGACAAACTTTGAAATTAATGGGTTTATCAAGAATAATTACAACTGTTATAGAGTTACGAAACCACTTCTTCTTTTTTCCGGTCTTTGACTTTTTAGGCTTTAACTCAACACCACGTATACCACCTTCATATTTTACAGTAACTATTGATCCTGGTTTGATAGACTTATTATGATCTATTTGTTCACACTTCTTCTTCCTACCTCTTTTCTTTGGTGTAACAACATAAGAAGTGATTGGTAATTTTTCGTACAACAAATCGATTTTAATATGCAAGTTCGTTGTCGCAGTAAACGTTTTAGTAGATACTTTAATATCATCAAAGTCCGGAAACACAAGGGATGCTCCTGTCTTAGTTGAGATCATTTTTTATTACTTAAAGAAGATTTCTTTAAACCCCAATTTTATTTTTGCGTATTTTGAGATAAAATTATTACCACATGAAAACTTTGGTGTGATGATTATCAAAATTTTTCTCTATCCATTCTCGTGTGTTGTCTTTACGTTTTGGATGAGCTTTTGTTCGTTCTCTTAGCATAGAATCTACCTGTGCAGAATGTAAATCTCTAGCAATGTTATCGCTCTGATCACAAGAATTTAGATGTGTAGCTATTTCTTTAACACGAAAATCTCCGCATGGTTGAATACCTAGATTCTCTTTTGATAACCACTCTAATAATCCATCAGTGCATTGAATCCAGATATCAGATTGTTCTTGTCTAGTCCATTTATGAGAATAAATACGTGGTATTGTATTAAAAATTCCAGTATAATATTCAGAATGAAAATCACCAAAGCTAGAATGTAACATAGATTGCGTATGTCTATTTCTCCATACACCTGAAGGGACTCCAGCAAATGTTACTTCAAATACAACATTTTCCTTTGTAGCTTTTGTACAACCATTCTTTCTATGTATTTGCACCATTCTTTCTATCTCATCCGGATCTGAACAATCTTGATCTACAGACCTCCATACGAGAGAATATTTTCCATCAGAATCTTTTCTGTATCTAAGAGTTGGACTATCACCTAAACTTGCAACAAATACTTCTTCTTTAGAAATGTCAAATATAGTAACATTACACGTACTTCCACTTATTCCAATAATATTTGAGTTTTTTCTAACGTGAGATGCAGTCTTTTCAAATAAAGATAATAAAGCTATCTTAATATCTCCCGATGCATTATCAACACACTCTTGCAATGCAGTTGGTATAAATTCTACAACCAAGAATGCTGTTAAATATCCTGAATGTCCATCACATACAACAGATACTAGCATTTTTCTTTCTTGAAATGAAACTTCAAATGTAGTACCCGCATCTTCGGTATAAGGTATACTTCTACCATTGCGAAAGATAGGTGTGTCATAGTAAGTATATCCTTGGAGATAATCTTCATGTATACGAATCATAGTTGTTATATATAATATGTTTTTTAAACAACAAATGGAACCAAAAATAAATATAAACTATATTTATTATTTTCATAATATAAATAAATATGGATAAAGAGAAAAATGATGCAATTTTGAAATTCATAAACGATGTGTATTTATCAATCTTTCCGTATTTGACAACGTATGAACTCTTACAACTAGGAAGGACTTCACAAACAATAAATGAGATTGTAAAAACATACATATCTAGAAATCGGCAACCATTACTTCGTTTTCCTTCTGAAATGAAATGTATAGCAAGGAACGTGGGAAATCTTGGTCGGAATATAGAAAAAGCTTGTTCCTATTTTAGAAAACCGCCTTCTGAATGTAGAATGGTCGTTCCTTGTACTATTGCTCTTTCAGAAACAGAACCGCTTGTTGTGAGTAAACCATCTTTGGGAGCTTTGAAAGTTATTAGCCAAACAGGTATTACAATATTATTGGATATAAATTTTGAAGTTAAAGATGAACGTCTTTTTCGAGATTCATGCTCTTCTTATATTGTTGTTTTACAACAAATTCTTAAAACGTTACAATTAACAGAATCAATCGATTTGAATTTTTCAAGATGTGAGATTCTTGATGGAATGATTGCACCCAACTGGTTCACCGGTATTTCAGCCGAACTCATTAAGTTAGAAAATCTTTCTTCACTAGGAATTTCAGGCAGAGCACCTTGGAGGCATATTATGTCTCTAAACTGTCTACCTTCTTTAAAACAACTTAGAAAGTTAAAAGTATCTGGAGAGAGTATACCAGAAGGAAATCAATTTACAGACTGTCTTGTTCTCATGCCACAACTTACATCTCTTACCATTGAGAATCATACTATAGAAGGAATACAATTATTAAACTGTTTATATCATTTGACAGAACTTACTTCTTTTAGCATATTTGATGTAAAAATTGTTGGAATAGATAATTTCCAACAATTTTGTAAATTATTTCAAAATGCTCTTCCACAAGTTTCATCTCTTAGACTATCAAATAGTTGGGTAGAAATGTCTAAAATACACGAAATGTTGCCTTATATAAGAAACTTACTATCAAACCTCTCGTTTTTGGATCTATCGTATAATGATTTGAATATGACAGATTTTCAGTATGGTGTAGTACCAGCTTTAAGCGGACATGTATCTAATCTTACATCACTAAATCTTTGTCATAATAATATAGGTATGCCGGAAGATAATGCACATGCATTAGTTCCATTATTGCAGTCTTTACCAAATCTTGTAGAACTGAATATGAGTAACAATGATATTAATATAGATGATATGCGTATTTTTATTCAACACCTTCGAAATCTACGATTTTTGACATCTCTAGATGTATCGAGTAATAATATAGACGTACCTCTACTTCTTGAGTTAACAGAACATTGGACAGTTTTAAGAGTATTGAATTTTACTGACAACGAGCCAGAACCAGAACCAGATTCAGACACCGAAACATTATCATAATTTATATAAATAATTTCTATTTGCAAATGAGTGTGTCTTATTTGTGTAATTGTAATATGATAATTTTGAAAACCATAAATTCGTTATTTTCTTGTTTTGCAGAATCGAAAAATAACATAGTTATTGATGATCAAATAAATGTGATTATCAAACGAGATGAAGAAGTTGAAAATTGGGAAGTTCTAACAACAGAACCTGAACGTAGAAAATATCTCTAATCAATTTGCATAATTTATGTAAATAATAAATTATGCACGCGACGGGATTCGAACCCGCGATATCATCAGATAAAACGATCTTAAGTCGTTCGCCTTAGACCAACTCGGCCACACGTGCTTCTTACTATATAAAAGCATGTCTTTAAACCATTAAAAATAGATAGGTATATAAAATATCTAATATAAATCCAGCTACAGAAAAAAATAATAATAGATATTCGATTGATGATTTATGTTCGATATTATAAAAATAAACCATCGATAACGCGAAGAATGGTATAGCTAAAATATCTCCATAATGACTAGAATTTTTTAAAAAGTTAGATTGCATTTCTACTAATCTATTCAAAAAAAAGAAATATTTTATATTTTCGGAAAATGTAAAAAATTATTTCTCTTTTTTCTCTTGTTAACTAATAAATGTCAGCAGGAAGCGTATCACTTGAATCTGCACTTAGGACCTGCAAGGTCGACACAGCTTGGGCGTCACGAGTTGAGTCCGATAGATTTTTTAACCCCAATCATATGGTTTGCCCAATTTGGAATGGTATGGATACCACAGGTCGTTCTGTTTGCCAGGACTCTTTCTATACAAAACGCGGTGGTTGCAACAGCGCAACTGATCGTGTAGATGTCGAGAACAATGTCTCTCGACCACAATACATGGAATATCTAACTCTTTCGGCAAATGGCATTGCCGGTAATATTTACGGTAGTAACGAACATTCGCACGAATCGATAAACCGTCGTGCACAGCTTGACGGTGTAAATAACATCACTGGTAACTTTGGTCTTCAATATGGTTCGACTATTCAGTCCCGTTGTGGTTATGATGCATACAACAAGCATGATAATCATCACAATCACACGCGAGGTGGTGTGTATAACAGTTCTGTTCACTCTCATCCAAAGGGTGGTGTGTATAACAGCTCTGTTCACTCTCATCCAAAGGGTGGTGTGTATAACAGTTCTGTTCACTCTCATCAAAAGGGTGGTGTTTATAATAGTTCTGATCACGCACATACACATCAAAATGGCCGACAGACACATGCGGGAGGAGTTTACAACAGTTCCGCTTACACACGTAGCCAATCGGGATTTTAAATTATATGTATCTTGATCACTTAAAGAAATCTCTTGATAATTAAAAATGCAAGGTGATGAAGAAAATAATCCAGATGCGAGTTTAGCTCCTTTTTTGCGAAACTTAGCTGATTCTATAGAAGGTGGACGACTTTTACCCCGACAACTTCAACGTGTCGGAGAATTTTTTATGGCATACCAATTTCAGGAACAAGCCATTAAAGATGGTGATATTTCCAATGAAAATAGTTCTGTTGATAGAAAGTTTAGTAAAGCTGAGTTAATAAAATTTATCGTAATGGGATGGCATATTTATTCATGTATTTTAGATGGTTCTGAACCTATAGCTTCAGGAGAAGATATTGATTGATTTTCAAAAAGATTTGTATCATTTATATTTTTATAATATAAATGAGTATTCGACTGCCCATTGATGATTATAATACGCATACACAAAATGCAAAACATATAGTTCTAGAACATGTTGTCGGGCCGCCTAAAGGTGCTCTCGGTGCTCTTGGTATTAATCCTAAATTTCCTTCATTTCTAATACCACCTCTAAATACAAATATTCAATTTAGTACTGCACTACCTAGATATCAATTATCTAGACATCCCGGACTCGCCGCACTTGACCATACTTTATTACCTGAAAAATTTAATTGGCGAGAAGACGGTGGTGAAAAATCAGCTCTTATATCACAACCAGGAAACCAAATGTTGTGTGGAAGTTGTTGGGCAATATCAGCTGCTGGAATCGTCGCTGATAACCATGTAGTAGCAGGTACCGTAAATTGGAAACCTAATCTTTCAACTACCTGGTCTCTGTCAAACTATCCACAATCACAATGTAAGGGTGGAAACCCAGCAAAACTTTTACAGGATATTTCTGAAAATGGGATAGCAACCAATCATTGTGTTGATTATTCATGGTGTTCAGAAAGCAATGATTGTAATGGAAAAGCAACCGCCCATTTTGAACAAAAAGATATTAACCTTTCTGAACTAATTCCAGACCAAGGTTGTTACGATTCAAAAGTGCCACATTATATGTATTATATAGATTCACCAGAAACTATTTCTCTTGAAGATAGCGGAATGAGCTATGATACTTTTATAAATACAGTTAAAAAGCATATTTATTATAATGGTCCAGTACAAGGAGGGTTTTTAGTTTTTAAAAATTTTATGAAAGGTGCATTTACCAAAATAAACGGTGGTGTTTATTTAGAAACTTGCGACTATGAAAGTGGTGAAATTAAATTTGATAAAGACCAAGTTGATCCATCTAATTATGCGGGATCACATGCGGTGGCTATTATTGGATGGGGAGTTCAAAAAGGAGTAATTGTTGATAATTCAGGCACAACAAAAAAAAATATACCTTATTGGTACTGTCGTAATTCATGGACTGAAAAATGGGGAGATGGAGGTTATTTCAAAATGGCGATGTACCCATATAACAAAATGTCTCAATTTGACAATATAGTGACTATTATTACATTAAAAGGGGCTGCACGAGGAGGTGGTATTATAATGATTAAGGCGATAAAAAAACCTGTCTTAAAAACTCTACCACAAATATCTGAAAAATATATTGATAAAAAAAGCATGCCTGATATATATTATTCATCTGAAGATAAAGCAACTCCAAAACCGCCACCTAATCCTCCGCCTAATCCTCCGCCTAATCCTCCGCCTAATCCTCCACCTAATCCTCCGCCTAATCCTCAGCCTAATCCTCAGCCTCCACCGATACAAAATAATAGCACATTAAGACCTTACATATTTATAGGAATTGGTATTTTACTATTCATTACAATTATAGGTATCAGTATTTTATTAATTAAAAAGTTTCTATCTAACGACTCTCCAAAATCACAAGTTCCGTTACCCACTACACTTATACAACCACAAGTTCCGTTACCCACTACACTTATACAACCACAAGTTCCGTTACCCACTACCCTTATACAACCACAAGTTCCGTTACCCACTACCCTTATACAACCAAAAACAATCATTCCACCGCCTCCTACTAACACACCAGATGAGCAACTAATTACCAATTTTTTAAAGGGAAATAAAAAGTAGAATAGTAAAAATGAGTTTTTGTCTAAAGAAGGAAATATGTAAAATAAATGTCTATTTCCTTAGCAATAGAATCAATTCCATGGGAAGTTAGAACCAATATTAACACTGATCTCGAAATAAAAATAGAGAATAAGTTTGGTGGTGGACCAGCACGATATATATACCCCTTCGAAATTGAAGGAGAGAATATTACATTGCCATTTGCTTATGGAGTTTCAAAAAAAATGAAAAGACCTACTCGAGAAAATTTAGTAGCCTCAAATGCTACTTTCGAGGGAATTTTGAGATCAGAACAAACAGAAGTCCGTAAAGAAGCTATAAAGCAACTTAGTAGTTCTGGTAGTATTTTATTATCAATGTATTGTGGATTTGGCAAAAGTTCTACTAGTATGAAACTAGCATGTGATATAGGACTTAAAACTCTTATTATTGTGAACAAATTAATATTAATAAAACAATGGGAAGAAGGTATTAAAACATTCTGTCCAATAGCTTCTATTCAAAAAGTAAGTACGCGTTCGAAAAAAGAAGATTGCGATTTTTACATTATAAACGCCCAAAATGTTGAAAAAATGGGAAAAACTTTCTTTTCAGATATAGGTACCGTTATAGTTGATGAGGCTCACTTAATTATGGCTGAAACTTTATCTAGATGTCTTCAGTGGGTTCATCCTAGATATCTTATAGGTTTAACAGCAACTCCATATAGAATGGATGGATTGAACTCTCTCCTTGATATGTACTTTGGAAAGTACAAAATTATACGTACTTTATGGAGAGAACATATTGCATATAAAGTGTCTACCGGATTTAAACCAACTATTGAACAAACAGCTAATGGCAGAGTTAACTGGGGGGTTGTTTTAGACTCTCAGGCAAATAATGAGAATCGAAATGAATTGATTATTAGTCTTTTAAAATATCATTCAAAACGTAATTTTCTAGTTTTGACGAAGAGAGTTGTTCAAGGAGAATACCTAGTTAAGAGGTTAGAAGAAGAAGGTGAAGACGTTACCTCTTTATTGGGAAGCAATCAAGAATATAAAGTATCTAGTCGTATCTTAGTGGGTACAAGTAGTAAGATCGGTGTTGGGTTTGATCATCCAAAGTTAGATGCATTGTTGTTAGCAGGAGATGTTGAACAGTATTTTGTACAATATCTTGGACGAGTTTTTAGAACAAAAGAAGTAAAACCTATCATAATTGATTTGGTCGATGATTATAGTCTTTTAACTAAACACTTTAACACTAGAAGAAAAATTTATCAGGATCATGGTGGTGAAATTCGTAATTTTGATATTAATCTATTAAATATATAGATATAATAAATAAATGATTTGTAAAAAAGTTTACCCTAAATCATTTTTCTATATTTTAATACCTTTTATACTAGTTTCATTAAGTATCATATTGTTTTGCAAAATCAAAAGAGGACAACAAATTGTTGTAATGAAAGGTTGGGAGGGATTTGCTGATCGGCTGCAAGTTTTGTCACATTGTTTACACTATTGTAAACTTCACAATGCTGCAATATGCGTTGATTGGAGAGATTACATGTGGGGACAAGAATCGTTAGACTTTAGTGATTATTTTGAAATAATTGATATTCCTGTAGTTACTCTTTCAGATGTGATAGAACGTGTTAAGAAAGGAGCTATTATATCACCACCAGCATGGACTTTAGAAACATTGTCGGTTGTTAATAATGAAAGTCTTAGATTTAAACAGTATGAATGCGAATTTAACAATTCTTATGATAGAATTGACGCTGAAATTATTGTTACTAATTGCAAAGGAATACGTACTTATCATATTGATAATTTAATATCAAATATACGTCTCAAGAAAAATATAGCAGACATAATATCATCTAGACTCCAAAATGTACAGATTCCATATACAGTCATTCATTTAAGAGGAACAGATAGATTGTCGGAATCATCATTAGAAGATTCTATTAAACCTGCTCTTGACTTGATCAAAGTACAACCTCCTCATATAACAGCGAGAATGTATGTGATAAGCGATATGAAACAAATGGTTGATATGTGGATCGATTATTTTCCGCAAACAAAGACAATATATAATGATTATGAAATTTATAAATTACCAGATAATTTAACTTCTGGAACTCACAAAATGACGAAAGAAGTATTAGAATTTTATGGTCTTAAAAAATACAATATGAATATTGATACAATATTTGATTTTATAGTTATCTGTTTCTCGAAATGGTGTTTTGGAAATTCCAAAGAAAGTACATATACAAAAATGGGTAAATTTATTGGTCAATCTGGAAAAAAAGGAGTCTCAAAATGGTTAGGTGGGTTTCACCCGGTCACAATCTCTTTAAAATCATAGTGATAAAACATCTTTGTTTTTCATATTATTTTATATAAAATAATATGCTCACAGTTAGTATTCCATTTCAGATAATTTTAATTTTCGTATAGAACCATCTGGATATTTTCTTTCAACTACAAAAGGTATTTTTCTTTGAAGAAACTCCTTTTCAGCAATTGAAAGAGCATCTGACAATCCTGTAATGTCAACAAGAGGTGGTGCTCCCATAGAAATTTGCTCTGCTCGTTGACCAAGAATTCTAACTTTTTCAAACTTACTTAATCTGTTCTCCATTTCTACCTATTTTTTATTAAACTCATTTAGAAAATTCAATTTTGCTTTACTTTCATCCAAAATAAATTCTGTTTTTATTTTTTGTCTTATAATAAATAATGGAGACTTGGGCAATTCTTCTTATAAGTGGTGCTGTTCTTCTTGCTGTTGCTGTTGCTATTGCTTTAGTAGCTATTTTTCAACCTTGGAAACCTAGCGCAACAGGTACTTCTGCAAGTTCAGATACTGGAAGTGGTTCGGGATCGGGTTCGGGTTCGGGTACTAATAAATCTAAAAATAAAAGGTCGGGGTCCAACAAAAATAGTGACACAGATACTGATACAGATACTGATACAGAGTCTGGTACACATTCTGGCACAGATTCTGGTACACATACTTACACCTCTCAAAATAATACAACAAATAAAGGAGGTTGTATATATAACCCAGGACTAACATCATCTCACGCAGACGAAAGTTTGGTTCAAAAAACATGCGATGCTGTTCCGAGTTGCGTTGGATATTATTCAAATGATGTTGGTACTTCTTTTTTAGCGACGCCAACACTTCCTAAGGATTGCAAAGATACAACTGGTCCTGTCGGTTATATTAAATTCAAAAGTAAATCATCAAAATATACATCTAAAGAAAATAAAAGTAATGGAGGCTCAGCAGGTTGTATTTATACTCCTGGAATAACAACATCCGATCAAAATGCAAAAGTTGTTCAAGCGACGTGTGATGCTGATCCTAAATGCGTAGGATATTATTCAAATGATGATCAATCTGGATGGACTCTTGCGACTAGAACACTTCCAAGTTCTTGCTCTGATTTTTCATCGCCTCCTGGGTATACCAAATTTTACAAAAAAGTGGAACATAAAAAAAAGTAATTTTTCGCAAATAGTATGATGTATTAAATTAATACATCATAAGTAATGATTTAAAGTATGTATATATTCTCAGTAAAATGGAAACTACAGAAGTAGAAGAGCTAATAGATGACTTTTGCAGAAATGATTTTGAGTCAGATGACGAAGAAGATAACTTATCAAAAAAAGTAACCGATCTATCTCGTTCTCTTGATAAACGAATAAACTCTCTTGAAAAATATTATTCCCAAAATGGAGATAATGCAATAGAAATAATCAGAACTCTTTCATCAATGTATCAATTGAGTGGTAGCAAATTAGTAGAGCAATTTTTATATAGAATATGTACGCATGGATTAATATCTCCATCTTTGAAAGTAGAGGCTGCAAAATGTCTCCTTGATTATGAAGAAATAGGTGATAAAGATCGAGCAGAAGAGGTAAAGATAAATAATGAAAATCGCAAAATATTAGGTTACAAAGCTCTTGAACATGTTTGTTATAATCTTACTGCAATGCCAGCGCCTTGTAGAGTACAAGCTATATTTCTTTTAATGAATTCGAAGGCATCAAGGACAAATGCAGACTTTTATTTTAAAGAATTTATTAAAACAGATAGTATAGAGGTTGAATTTAGGTACTCTAGTATTTTATCACTTGAAAATATTGGAGCATCTGAGATGAAAGAAGAACTATGTGAATATTCTAGTGAAGGGGAAATACTTGAGAGTTTTTTTTCATTATTAACAAAATGGATGCTTCCAGGAATGAAAAAAACAAAGAGAAATTGTAGATATATACTCTCAAAACTTTCGTATGAAGAAGTTAAAAACTTGTATATGAAAATATTCCCAGAGAGGGAATGTGGTAGAGATTGGTTCATCGAATCGTCTCAATTAGAATTCTTTTTTTATAATAAAATTCGTATTTATTATCGCAATATTTCTGGACAATATTTACTAAAAAATTGCAATCTTGTTGACAAAGATCGAATTCGAGTTGAGAATCAATTGATCGATTTTGCTGAGTGTCAAGATTTGGATTATAATCTTCGAGCTGATGCGGCTGATATATTGATAACCTTTGGCTCTGAATCTTCTAAAGATAAAGGAAGAAATATAATTATGGAATTAGGTCATGTAAACGGCCTTGTTCGTACAGTATTTGACAATGCGCAGAATGTACACACGGAAAAGGTTGAAGAGTCTGTTTCAGAAATATTGGAATTTCTTAATACATTTCCGGTGTATACACTTGATAAAAATCCAATAGATTTTGATTATGTAAATAGTCGAATCGAAATAATTCTTAAAGATGATCTTAATAATTTACTTAAATCTCGAAACTCTGGTAAAGTATGTAAATATTGTGAATCAATAATAACTGATCAATCTAATGAGGAAGACTTTTGTTCTATTGATTGTTTAAAATTATATACAAAAGCTGAAAAAATTAGAGTTGCAATGAGAAGGATTTGTATGGACAGAGCACTTTATTCTAAATTCAATGTTAGCCTTTCTAACATTTTATTAAAAGTATATACTTACATTATTAAGCAAGAAGATGAGACTCCCAGAAAAGAAATGCAAAAAAGAATGTGTGAAGAGTTAGAAGAAATGTCAGGTACATGTTCTTCAGGATTTGCTGCACGACTTGTTAATATAATATCTGGTTTTGGAGATTATAATATAAGAATTTCATATGAAGATCAGATAGTTGCTAATTTTTTTGGAAGGTTAAACGCATTAGCTAGAAAAATTACAGAAAAGGATAGTGTTTTTAGGAATAAGAGATTAGAAGATCTTGTAGAACTGTGGTTAAATAGAGAAGATAATGTTGAACAGAAAATGAGTATAGAGAATAAACTTAATCCAAGTGAAGAAATTGAGAAGAAACCAAAATCGAGAGAATTAGTGATAGAGTTTTTATCAGAAAATCGGGATGAAAAGATAGAACAATGTGTTCAAGATTTTGCTGAATCTGTATTAAATGAGATGTCTATTACAAGTTCTAAATACTATGAACGTAGAAACTTTGGTTTATTTTTTAGAACACATGTGTCTGATATAAGGGAAGAGCTTTCTGGTGAATTTAAAGACATTGTAACAACTTCTGAATTTGATTTGGCTTTCAGAAAAGCTATAATGGTCTATGATGGTGAGGGTGGATCTAAAATGTATAAACATTCAGATGTATTTACTTGTTTTTGAGAGGGATAATGTAAGATTATCTGCTTCTTCTGAAAGCGAATAACTAAGACTTTGCAATTCATTGACTACCTCCAATACATTTACACATCCAAATTCATTAGACCAACTATCTAAAATACACTTTAATCTAAATATCTCTCCTAGTTTCAAATTACAGAGTTCAGATCTCTCCCACGAATTGATGAACATACTAAGGTATGGGAATATACAAGACACCGATTTCATACAAGTAAGTGGATTGTTGTTCAGTGTTGAACCAGATATTTGCACTCTGTACAGCAAAGTCTCTACTTCTGATGCAAACTTATTGCATAACATTTTTTCAGATCGTGAAATGCAAGATCTTCTAACCCAATACACACAATCTGAACATAATGCATCCTTGCTACCATCTTTTTTAGACTTAAAAGTGATTGAATCAAATGGGTTATTGCAAGAATCACACCTGTCTTCATCATTCAATTCTTCTCTTTCTCTTCTTGGACGAGATGGAATATACTTAAAATCAAAAGATATATTCGGACTGTGCGTTTGATAATAAAAACAGTCATCTAACGCCAAGCCATGACGTAAAACTTCGCACCATGTGCGTTTTTGTGTACAGTAAGCGATTCGTCCATCAGGTAGCTCCATGAAAGAATCACCATCAGAAAAAAGACCACTCATGAGTTCTATTTTTTAGAATTAGAGTCCAACTAAAAAATCAATTTTATACTGAAACGCCAAAAGCCGCCCTTTCCTCCGCTCCCCTCCCTGTACCATCTCCTTCCCATACAAGAACTTTTACATTAACATTATTATCTTGCAACTCCTTTTTCATATACTTGAATGCCATAATAATCGCTGCTTTAATATGCTCAAAGTTATTATGAAACGCATTTCCACCTAAAGGCATTAGATACAAATCACAATTTGTTCGTAAAATAGATAAACGCATCGCTCCAATATATTGGCTTAATAGAGTTAAATTAGCAATTGTAATTAAATCATTAGAACTTCTATTTCCATAATCACCAATAGGAACTGCAGAAGCGTATACAAGATCAACTGTATCTACCTTCTCTCTATCTTTAATAAATTTATATGTTTTATCAAGACCTCGTACAGGTACATCTCTTACTCCCATAAGAGTCATTTCAGAAATTTTATCTATAAATTTATCTACATCAACAGTTCTTGTCACTCGTAAATAACCATTTAATAGGTAAATACCCTCTTTTTCTCTATCCTCTATTCTATCTCCACCAATATAACCCTTTATTCCCATTTGTTTGACATTATTTATACCATCTTCTTTTGAGAAAAAGTTTTGGTTAAAAGCATTGTCTATTATAAACTGTGCTACACCTGGATCAGCAGCTAATTGTCCCCTTGGACCACCTGTATAATCGTCTATATATTTTTGTAATTTTGTTACAATATTATTCTGACGTTCACTTAGATATTCTGCACCATTTAGTTGCGATGGAAGAACAAACATCTTACTTCTATGTTTAGAAGCATGATCAAGTGTAGCAGTTCCTTGAATAACATCTTGAATATTACTTAATACTATTTTAATGTCTTTAGGAATAGTATGTGATGGTTGTTTAACAACATTTAAAAATTCTTCAATAATTTGTTTTGATGCATTACATTTTGTAATCATAACAGTAGATATTTTTTTATCTCTTCCAAAAACATCAGTTGTAATTTCTAAGGTATCTGGGTTAAAGATATAGTTTCCATTTTTCTCGACTGTACCATTCTTTTCACGTAATTCCCAATCTCCATCAAGATTGACCCAATTAATTTGAACATTATCAGGATTATTTTTATTGTAAACATGTCCAATACCCTTTGCAAGAGTGTCTTGTTTCATCAATTTTTTGTGTTCAATTTCCATATCAGCTAACATTTTCGCTCTTCTGTTTCTTTCTTCTTCATCTAATTTGCGAATACGTTCAATTTCCTTTTGAGTTTTTTTATCATCCTCCAATAAAGCTTTTGTTCTTCTGTTTCTTTCTTCTTCATCTAATTTAAGAATACGTTCAATTTCCTTTTGAGTTTTTTCTTCTTCAATCAAAGCTTGTTTTCGTTTTTCGGCTTCTAATAAGGCTTTTATACGAATTCTTTCTGTCTCTTCACTTAAAAGTTTTCTTCCATCAACAACAGGTGGTGCACTAGAATTAGGAAATTTCCATCCTACTAATGATTTTACTCCAGTTTCTTCCCTTATACTTTTTCTTCCATCAACAACAGGTGGTGCACTAGAATTAGGAAATTTCCATTGACTTTTTCCGGTAACAACATTGTAATAATAGATTTGCTTACAATCTGAACTCTCTTTAGCCATCCAGTTTTCTGGAAGTTGTGGATTTTTTTCTTTTGGAACGTCCCATTGACATTTTTTCTGTTCTGAATTTGAATAATACACAACACCCGGACTAGATTTAGTCGAGTGGTTGGCTTCCCATCCAATAGGTAAAGGGGTAGAAGGATCGGGTATCAGACCCCATCTAGATTCTCCTTTTTCTAGATTTATTATATATTGTCTGCCAGGAACCCTTTTTTCGCTTTTATGACCTGATGACCAACATTCTTTACTCATAATTTTATTATAATCTAGAAAAATAAGTTTTCATTTCTATATTTTATTCAAATATAGAAACGAGATCAGTTACTCTGTCTATAACTTTGTCATCCAACTCAACAATATGAAATCATTTTTGACGTTTAAAAGACATATTACTTTGATTAAAAATGACTCTCGAAAATGATAGTATAACTTTCGGTAAGTATAAAGGTATGACTTTATCTCGCGTACTTCGAGATCGCGCCTATTGCAAGTGGTTGGTTCAACAAGATTGGTTTCAAACGAACTATGTATTTTTATATAATCGTGTATTAGAGTATGATCCGCTGTCATATTTTATTAAAAAGACAAATTATGATAAAGAGAATTTTATCACTGAATATGAATATTTTAACTTAGTACCTGTTGATGAGTTACGGATAGTCCTATCTCCAGTTGATATTGAGTGCTATAAATATTATATACTTATCATAACAGAAATAAGAAATAAAATATATGAACGTATTGAAAATGAAGAAGAAAATATTTGGGATATTAAAGCACCTTCAAACTGGTTAAAACGTTTTGAAAAAGAAACGGGTATACAAAGGACAGATTTTAAGGATTTTATTGATTCTCACGAACTATTAAACATTCCATACATAATAGAACGTATTAAAAAAGAAGGAGGCGTTCAATACAATGGTGCTAACTCTTTTAAAATCGCAAAGGCTCGTTCAGAAGCTCAAGAGCTTTGGTGGGAGAAAATACTTAAAAATAGGTACGGCGAAGACATTGGTGCTCAATTCAAGTACGATAATTGCATATTTGATTTTATTAACATAACAACAAAAACAATATTTGAATGTAAACTTGGTTTAAAAGATTTTGATGAAACGCAACATAATAAGTATCGTGCAGCCCTTAAGGAATACCGTATAATTTATTTGATATCAACAGATTGTGTTATAAACATTGAACAACAAGTAGTTTATACAAGCAATGTAGAAAAATATAAAAACTATTTAATTTCTATTCCCTTGATGAAAGATCCTAATTGGTTTTATTCTCTAATACAAAAGTTTGATATAGTTGAAGTGAACGACTTACCAACTCTTTTTGGAAATTAGTAAATACAAGTTAAAAGAAAAGAATTTTAGATTTAAATGTCAAAGTATTTGGATCCTCCAAATAGTGAAGAAATTATAAAACAAATATCTGATCTTCAAACAATTGGTGATGTCAAAAGTTTCAGTAAAAAGGTTTTTCCAGGATGGTATGTAACCTCTTCGACTGATTATTGTAAAGATTACCCACATCTATCAATGAATTGGAAAAAATTCTGTGATCTTGTTAGCGTTGATAGAACTCTCATACTATTAGTTGATGATGTGTCTTTTGATGATTCTCATACTGTGATTAGGGCGTTTGCTGAATGTTTTACGCGTGCAGGGTTCAGTGTTAGAAGTGTTGATGAATATATTACGTGTTCTGTATGCAAAAATATTATTCCAACAAAGTATATGTGGGGTGTTTTTAAAGAAAAGGGCGCGAAGGTTCCTTTAGTGTGGTCAGAAAAATGCACTGAGTGTTCATAAAATCTTATATTCATTTCGGTTGAATATAAGATTATTTCTTACAAAAGAACTCATATTCTGGAGGTGGTTGTTTATAGTATTTTCTGATATCATCATACTGTCTACCATCTCTAATAAAAGTTCCCATTTTAATACCATTTTTTAATTCTTGGATTGCTATCGCTGCTGCTTTTTGTTGTGATTCATTTTTTGTTCCGGCAGTTGCTGTTGATAAAAATTTCCAATCAGTATTATGATATCTAGATTCTTGAGGTACCCATAACCAAGGTCTTGAAGGTGGTCGTTTTTGGGGATTAAATTTTGGAATATCGGTGCTTACTCCTGGAGGAGCACGATAAATTTGACATACATGTTGCTCATGTTTTGATATATCAACACTTCCGCCTCCAGTGTTGATATAAACTAGTGTACCAAGTTCTTTACCAAATTCTATTTTATCAAATGTTTCTTTCAATTGAGTCTTATTGTCCACAAGATCTTCATACTCTAGAGACATATGTTTTTCATTAAATATGCTTGTTAGAATATCATAAACGATAGCGTAGCCAACACCATAACGGAATTCATTGTCGAGCAAATATTCTGTACATCCTAGAAACGCTTCAAAAACATCTTCAAGAAGATCCTTCCTATGTCGAGAACGGTATTTCCTATTATGTATCACACCATTTATGGGACCCGTGATAAAATCCCAAAAACCTAAATCTTCTGCGATTTTAGAAAATGATTTCTTTGCACCGTAGTTAATTCTTAATCGAGCAACAACTTTTACTCCGTCAGTGCAATCAAGCTGTTTAAAACGTCTGTAAACATAATTAACTATGAAATGACTAGCTGCGACATCGCCAATTTGTTCAAAACGTTCATAATTATCTTCTGGATGTGTATCAGAAGCGGCAGTGAATGCGTTTCCATAAAGTTTCATGGATTCAGGAGATGTAAGAATTTTGATATATTTATCCTTGAGCTTGCCTCTGATAAGAAGATTTCTAATCAATTCGTTAAAGTCTTCGCCGCGTGATCCTTGATATAGATTTGAATCATCCATGTTTCTACTTTATTACAAAAAGAAAACTTTATATTTCAATTTTTTTTAAGAGTATTAGAAAAATCTTTCCCTAAATAAAGATGAATAATCAATACAGTGTTCGTACAACAAATGACCGATTTTACTATTCTAATATGAATTCATATGGTTCGTCTGGACAACCAATTCCGATCATAGCACCTGTACTTGTATCTCAACGACCAGAAATATTCTCTCACCTGAAACCGCATTCACTTCCAGAATGGATGTTACCAAAGAAAATAAATAGAGATGAAACACAAGTTGAAAAATGTATTCCGTGTAATCCATATTCGTGTCTTTCAGACCATAATACAAAATGTGATCATTATTAGATAGATAAATTTGATAATAAACTCTCTAAGTCATCTATAGATCCACGTATCTCCGATACACCGGCTCCCAAATTTCCAGCATCTATTCCACAATGAGTTATTTTCCAACCATTTTTGATAGCATTATCGCACAAAGATCTAGCTTCAACCTCAGATGTTAATACGCTCCCTGTATCAATACCATCTGTGATGATAAAGAAACTATGTTCAACCATTTTTTCAGCAATCCATTCTGTTATAACAGATCTAACAGCATCATATAAAAAGGTAGATCCAAATCTAGGTAATTGTTTTTTAGAGAAACAACTTACATCTTTTATAGGAATCGCTTTTGATAAATAATGCATTTTGTCACAGAATAGGACAACGGTAAGATAGATATTATCACTATTATTTCCTTTTTGTAGACGTTCTACAAACATATTCAAACCTTTTATTATGCTATTAGAGTTCTTTTTCATACTATAACTTATGTCAATCAATACTATAGCGTGTTGTTTCATATCAAATAATACAAACTAACATTTTTAAATGTGATTTATGAATTTTCAGGATTCTAAGTAAATGGAAAAACTAGATATCAAAAACGCGATTCATATTTTAAAACAGTTAGGTATTAGTCCTGAACAACTTGGTCCAGAGAGATTACGCGAACTTATGAAAATTACCGATTTTATCAATAAGCCGACTGATATAACACCCGAGGCAACAAGAAAGATTATGGATATTATCGGGCTTTCTCTAAAAAAACCTAAAAGCCAAATATATGAAAAGATACCGCGTAATTCACCTTGTCCATGTGGAAAATACGGAAAAAAATATAAAAAGTGTTGCTGGGTTAACGTTGTTGAAAAAGGTAACGAAACATCTTTAATTTAAAAGAAGATGTATAATAAATTAGGCACATGGTAAAACCATATATAGACTTAAAAGTCAAACTTAGAGCTACAATTGAAGCTAAACGAATTGCTAGAACAGGAATAGAGGAGGCAGAGAAAAAGTTAAACAAACTTATTCAATTGAGAAAAGAACTGAAATCAAAAAAAAAAGATACTAGCAGAATAGATGTGACAATAGAAGTTCTAGGTGATGAAATAGACAAAATCGAAGAAGCAAAAGCAAACTCTCAACACGGGTGTCCAATCGACGGAGGAGTTGGTTTTGGTTCTGGAGGAGGAGCTGGAACAGATTCCGGATAAAAAAATAATTGTCATATATCTCAAAATATGACAATTGAATTGAATTATTCATCAGATTCTTCTTTGCAATTAACACACATACAACCTTTTGGACACATAGTTTCATCATCGCTTTCATCTTCGCTTTCATCATCACTTTCATCTTCGCTTGGATCGATTATAGGCTCGCTTTTATTATCTTCATCAGTATCGTCTTCGTCACTATCGTTTTCATCGCTTGAAAATATTGGCGCATCTTCATCTTCTTTATTAAAAACAACATCAACATCTGGATCAACTCGTTCTTCAATAAAGTATTCTTCGTCCTCTTCTTCCTCAGGATTGGTACCAATCCATTTATTTAAAAAGGAAGTTGGCAAATCGTCTATTTCAATTATAGCCGTTATCTTTCCTCGCATTCGTTTGTTCCATTCAACTATGTATCCTTTTTTAGTAAATGCACTCACAATAGAAGATGCCATAGATGCAATCTTTTCTTCTGGTCCAAACTCCCATGTAACTTCTGCACTACCCTCTTCATTGATATCCTCCATCATTTTATAATCAGATTCGGTTGTTGCGCGTATCCAACCATTTTGAGAACAATATTCATGAGATGCTAATGGACCAGAACAACAACTCTCACCTAATTTAATATCAAATCCAATTCTACCAAGATAATCAAATACGTCTTTAATATTTGTTCTTATTGTCATTTTAACTAGGATATTTACTTTTTAGATTGAGACTAAATCCAATCACATTTTTCAGCATATGCAGATCCATCAGACAAAACGTCTAATCTAAATGGTTGGCAACAGCCGTATACAAGCTTCATAGAAGAAAGCATATTACATTCTTCTTTTGAAGCGTGAGGATTAACTTGCTGCCAATTACTTTTCATAACGCAATGACGAAATATTTTACAGTTAACTTCGTTCTCCGAAACTACAATAATTCCTTCACAATGAGGGCATTCAAAGATGTAATATCCATCGTCTTTAAAAATTTGAGCTTTTTTTGAACTCATAATTAATAAAATCTTTTTTCTTATCATAATATAAATATGTTTGGAAAATATTCATTTCCTAATGTTATAAAAACATACCGAAATAATAAACCTCTTTTTGAGGCATATCTATCTGGTAAAAGCATCGAAGGTTTTGACGATAGTCAAGATGATAGCGATGATTCCAATCAAAAGCCTAAACTGAGCGGTGCTGCACTTGGTATTTTTATTACATTTTTAGTTATGTATTACATTCTGATGTTATGGGCTATAATTATCACCGCATTACGTTGGAAACGTATACCTGATTGGGTAAAGGTATTGTCTATTATTTGTATATTATTTCATGCACCAGCAGTCAGTCTTGTGGCTGTCTATTTAACAACCGATAGCGTCTCAAAAAATACATATATTCCTCTTCAAACTATCTATGGAAGCGGTGGTCCTGATTATTCACCTAGTTTTTTTGAATAAGTCTCTCGATTAAGTCTCTCGATTAAGTCTCTCGATTAAGTCTCTCGATTAAGTCTCTCAATTGAATTTGGGGTTCATTTTTGATTTCTGTACTATAAATACAGTAAGAACGCTAAAAATTATTATGCACATCCAATAGAATATGTCAGATATTGTCCAAGCATATCCTTCGTCCCAATCTCCAAGTATATACTTTGTAATACACCCAACTATAATCGGTATAACTATTATACTTGGAAAATTAGACTTATTCTCAATGAATGAAAAGAGTAAAGAAAGAGATATAACAAACAATATGGTTTCTATTATCATTTACTATCTTAAAAGAAAATAATAATTTTCCATACTATATATAAAATGATTTGTGAAAAACCCCTTTCTGAGCAAGATAAATGGGTTGTTAGCTTTATAGCTTCTATAATTTTCCTTCTTATAGCGTCTCCGTTTATGTTTAGACTTACTGGAGCCGTTTTTTCTAAATTAGGACTAGAAACAGAAGACGATGGATGTCCAAACTTAATTGGACTTTTAATACACGCAGCTGTATTCGCACTTTTAATTAGAGCTTCTATGGTAATTCCAATACCAGGAAGAAGCTAGAAATTTTATACAAATTTGTATAAAATTGGAGTATTCAAATAAACAAATTATAATTCATATTCTGAAGAATCATCATCTCTTCCTCCGCAAAATCATCGCTTTCGGAAGAAATTGGTTCTGTCTCGTAGAATTTGCACGCTAGCTCGGTTGCTGAATGAATAGAACAACCAGTGCGATCAATATACATTTGAGCTGCCCATCTAGTTATTCTCTTTTCAGATTCAAAATTTTCACACATATCACTAACTTCATTTTTAACATTGCAATTATTTATAGGTATCCATATTTTTTGTGATTGTATTTGTGTATCACCAAATACTTTACTTTCAAGAACACGTTGGGCACTCCACCTTTCCTTTGGATCAAAAGTGAGCAATCCACGTAACATATTGCCTATCTTATTCACTTTAAATTTTGGAGCTTGTTTATAAATAAAATCCAAGGCTTCTTTGTCTTTTTCAAAAGTAAATTCCTTTTTGCCAAAGAGTTCATAGAAAACAACTCCTAACGACCAAGCATCTGCCGGAAATCCATATGGTTTTTTAGCAACTACTTCAGGCGCTCGGTATGTAACAGTTGCGATTTTACCAGTGTGTGTACCTCTCATACATACTCCTGTAAACACTTTAGACAATGTGAAGTCTGTCAATACAGGATTCAGATTGTCATCCAAAAGTATATTCTCTGGTTTTATGTCACGGTGAATAATTCCATTATTATGGAGGAAAGCAACAGCTTCTAAAAGTTTTAGAGCAATGCGTTTGCGATCTTTTTTGGTAAGAATCTTTTTTCTTAACGCCTCGTGCAGATCTATATTGTATCTTTTCATTATCACACCTACCGTCTTCTCTTCGTCATCCATAACAATAATGTCTTCCATTTTCATCAATCCACATTCTGGAGGAGAATTCTTCAAAATACTCAAAATCGAGATTTCTCTAAGAGCTCCTATATCCAAATCGAGAGACGTTTTTTCGAACTTCTTAAAAGCAAAATGCGCACCGTCATCTCTTGTAACTGAAAAAACGGTGCCATAAGTTCCCGAACCTATTTGTTCACAAATTTCATAGAATCTTCCAGACGTTGACTGCATTTTAATATTAATTTAAAAAAGGTTCACTTAAACTTCAATTTTTTTAAAAAACTGATTTGAAATTTTAGATGATATAAACAGGAAAGCTAAAATAAGTTTCAACCATACAATCACAATAGTGACTTTGCTCATAGTAAGATTATCTTGATTTAGTTCCACATCGTCTATCACAGTATGTTCATCTATATTATAAGGTTTTGCTTTAAAAATAAATTTTGTAATCCATACAAGTCCGGTAAATGCTGCTATAGATAATACAATATACAAAAGACATAGCAAAAAATATCTATCAATGATCATTTACTTTAAGGCAATAAATAAAAATGAATTTGGTTAATAATATTTAGATAAAAATCAAAATGCTCATCCAACTACCTCTGACATTTTGGCATCGATTTCCTTTTTTTGGATATGAGAATATGAAGAAACTTTCAGCTGTATGCAAGGAGACATATAAAATTGTACATGAAATAAGATCAAATCGACACTTTTTATTCCACACTCGTATTGTACATGTACCAGTAGAATTTCAAACCAAAGAAATGATCGGAAACATGAAAATATTTCTTGAGCATTTATCTGAAAAATGGATAGGTGATAATCGTAAGACTATTGTATCTATTACAGCAGAAAACGGAGAAGAAGTATTTTCACTTTGCAATGCAATTCCCAAACAATTTTACATTTCCATTCGTTTTACTGGTAAGGAAAACGAAAACTACGATGATATACTTTCTTCTTCGTTAGAGAGTATTTCTAGCAGACTAATATCTCTTGATCTCAAAGATAATGATCTTGATAACTGTTTGACTATAGATCTCTCAAAATGTCTAAAACACGCACCTCATCTAGAGCAACTATCATTAGAAAGTAATTGTATATATTCGGAAGGTATAGATATTCTAGTTATTCCTCTTTCAAAAATGGCTAATCTTAGATCTCTTAACATTTCTGGAAATAAAATTGGGTCAAAAGGTTCTATTAATCTTTCTATAGCGCTTGAGAATATGAAGGAAATGAATAAATTGGATCTTTCTCGTAATGATATTGGAGCCCTTGGGTTTAATGTGCTTGCACCAATAATTGCAGGTATGAATAATCTAGAACTTCTTAATCTAGGCTGTAATTGGTTTGGCGCAAATGGATCTGTTCCGGTCGCGAGAATGATCGAAGGTTTAGCAAAGTTGAAAGACCTTAATCTTGAATTTGACTATATTAGTAGCGTAGAAGAATGTGGAATGAGTGTAATAGGTCCAGCTATTCAGAATTTATCGTGTTTAGTATCTCTAAATTTAGCTGGTAATAGACTGGGTACAGGTCAATTTTTCAATACATCAGTTATGATTGCAAGTATGACACAATTAAAATATCTTGACATAAGTGTGAATACTATTAGAGATGAAAATGCTACAAGTTTAGCTAGACCTCTTTCAATTATTACAGGTCTTACACATCTTAATCTTAGCAATAATATGATAACACAAACAGGTGCAGTATCTATATCGACTTGTTTGAAAAAAATGAGTAAATTAAAATCACTAGATATAAGCAATAATGAAATTAATGATTTTGGTATTGACTATCTTTTATCATCAGTAACACCATATTTACAATCGCTTGATATATCAAGCAACAATTATACACACGTTGAATCTATTAGAAATATATCTCTTCTTACCAATTTATTAGATCTAAAAATTAGATATAATGACACTGAATGTGTAGGTTCTACAGAACTAGTTTCATATTTTTCTAATATGTTTCATTTGACTTCTCTTGATATTACAGGAAACTCATTAAGAAATAATGGTTTACAGTATCTGATTGGTGTTATCAAACATTTTCCGAATATGAGGATTGTAAAACTATGTTGTAACAGTATCGGAGATCAAGGTGTTATTGGTTTGATTGAGAATATCAAATCAATGCCATCTCTAGTTGAATTGGATCTATCTTGGAATCAAATACACAATTCCGTTTTTTCGATTTTAGAGTCATCTGTGTGTTCTAATGTAAAAATAATAGGTCGTACTAGCAACAATCTATGATTTATTTATTGCTCATTTCTTCATAATGAATATGAAGAAATAATTAGAATATGTGAATTAAATAAATCTGTTATAACGTTTTGGATATGATAATCCTCTTAATTTAGTGTCATCAGGTTTAGTCATGTTCTCGGTATCTTGACTATCATTTTGAATAAGATAAAAATAAACATAACAATGAAATGCTACAATAACAAAAGATGTAATCATTAAAAGAATTCCGACTTCAACAGGAATTCTATTTCTCTTAATAATCATGTATGAAATTATCATAAGAAATAAACTAATCACAATATGCGAAATAAATACAACAAAATTGTTAACAACGATCATTTATTAATAGAAGAGAACAGAATAATTTTTTTTTTGAAATATCAATTCTTATTATCGATACATCTTTTAATATACGAAGAAAGTAAAAAGTGAACTATTCTATCATGTTCAGATACATATACAATACATCCATTCTTCTTTAAAGTTATCATTTCAATACCAGGGTTACGTAAATATTTCTCTATAAGAGAATCCATTGACTTCTTTACCCTAATAACAGAAATTAACTTTAATTTTACTTAATTCTTAAGTAAAATTGTTAACTTTTTCATAATTTACATATAATTCACTACCTTTTGGTATCATCAGATTAAGAGTATTTGAATTTGCATCCGGTGTTCGTGGAGTTATTGGACTATCTGGTATCGGTACACCTGTGTCTTCAAAAAAATTGACATATACTCTCCTTTTTTCAGCAGGAGGTAATGTTAGTGTATTCTGTGTAACTTCTGGCATTTCAGGTGAGTTATCACATGGAGTTAAAACAAGTTCATAAATATCACTAAGAACTCCCTCATAATTTACATTATCATCCTTTTTTAACTCTGACATTTCACGGTGTTTTTTACTCTTCCTATTACAGCAACAATCAATTGAAAAATTCATTTATCTATAATAAGCAAAGATTATTTTGAATCAGAATGTTGTTTTTTAGAGTGACGTTTTTTTAGATCATTTTTATTAAAACGCATTTTAGTGTCTACCGGTTCTTCCTTTTGAACAATCGGTTCTTCCTTTTGAACAATCGGTTCTTCCTTTTGAACAATCGGTTCTTCCTTTTGAACAATTGGTTCTTCCTTTTGAACAATCGGTTCTTCCTTTTGAACAATCGGTTCTTCCTTTTGAACAACCGGTTCTTCCTTTGAAATTACAAATAACCTATTTATCCAATCTATCAAAGACATTTTATAATAATAAATATTTTATAAACTTATTTTCGTCTAAAATGTTTCCAGAATTATATTAGCATATGCTAATATAATAGTAACTTTTCCTTTTTAATTTGGAGAAGAACTCATTTGTCTTGCGCATTTTGGAGAAGACGATCGCTGAGATTGTTCAGGTAAAGATAAATCTGCTTTCCTGCCAATATTAGCAGAGTTAACCCGATATGAAGTAACTGAATCACTAACTTGTCTTGCTATACCAATCATCTCTCCAGCACGACAATTATATTGTGCACAACGACCAACTCCAATACTTCCCCCAACCAGAAAGGCATCTTGATTAGCACCAAGATATACAAACTTCCAATTGTGATTGTCTTCCATATTTTTGATCATATCACGAATATTTTGTCCAGAGAACTCAGATGAGCTATTTTCAAGTCCATCTGTAAGTATAATACAGATGACATTGTCATAACAAGTCTTTTTCTTTTTGTTATCGATAGCATGACCAATCGCATCATATAGAGCAGTCATGTCTTTCGGTACAAAGTCAGAAAACTCTCCTACATCTTTCAATGGAATATCGTCAATGACTTTAACAACGTTACTGTTAAATTTCCAGAGAGAAAATTTTGCACCATCATCTCCCATGGCAGCTTTTTGATCCTGAATAAACCGATTTACAGCATCTACTGGTTCTTTACCCATACTTGACATACTACCAGATTCATCTAGAATAAAGAGGATATCTTGAGTAATATGTTCGTTTGTTGGCGATTCCAATGTCATGTTTCTGATTTTATTAAAAAATGATAACATTGGAATCCAATTTTATTTTTACGCAATAAATATCTATCGATATTAACATAATAGTTAGATAGATTTTGGCTTTCTATATTGAGCATCTTGAGCCCGAAGATAAAACTGAAACATATCTTCATTTGTATCTGTTTTTTCTTCAACAATTGGTACTGGATCCTGGTTGGGTTTGGAAATAATAGCCTCTGTCTTTTCGGTTGTCATTTTTTCTTTTATTAAGAAAAGATAACAGCCAAATCCAAATTTATTTTTAAATAATGAGATGGAAATCAAAACCACACTTTTTGTGTGTGGTTTTATTATTTTTATTCTTACGATATTATTTAGTATGGTTTGTAACGAGGTGCTGATCTTTTTTTACGTGTGATCTTTAGACTTACCATCAAGTCGGAGACGTCATTCTGAGCTTCTAGTTCCTTTGCAAAATTAAGCATAAACGGAAACTCCTTGTCAACATGGCACCTAGTAAGAACATCTGCCAGATCATCGGCATTTGGAATCTTTTCCACATTGCCGATAACTCCGCATCCTTTGCATGTGAGTGGTGCACCATCATACTCTTCTTCCAAATCGTTTGAGCAACATTCGAAACACCGCATGAAAGGAAATCTCATTTGTTCTACTTTCATTTAGAAAAAGTTATCTTATAAAATCAATTTTTTCTACATTTACATCGTAGATAAAAACATATGCTGTCTACACATTGGGCACAACGCTCCGCGTCTAATTATTTTACTTGTACACTGATCGCACACTATATGAGATGGATGACACTGTAATTCTAATACATCCCCTTCTTGATAACAAACAACACACTCACCCTTAGACATTTGAAGCTCGCATACCAAATTAAAAAACTTATCATTACAAGGGTAAACATATTCGTCATTATCCTCATTATCATCATATAGGAGGTACTCTTGATCCGTATCTATTAAAAACTCTCTCAATGCTTCTATTACTGGGTTAGAAATACTTTCATGTATTTCATCATAGATACGAAAGTCGGAATAATTTTTTGACGCATCCCTATCATTATCAAACAAAAGTCCGAACCTACGAATTCCCAAACGTCTTGACAAATCAGCCTGAAGACTAAAATCCTCCATCTGATGAGTCATAGACTCAAGATATTCAAAAAGCTCCAAATCCTCATCTGAGAATATTTCATCTTTTTCTTCTGTTTCGTATTTAAAATTTCTCATACGATCCCGATATTCGATTGTTCGACGAGCAAAATATCCGAAACTTTCTTCATTAATATTCTTAAATTCACGTAAGAAATAATGATCTCTGCTTGCTTCGTGTCTCCAATATTCTGCTCTGGTCGTTGAAGATGTTGAGCACCTCTCTTTTAGAGGAGCGACAAGTAAGTTTCCCGTTCCTCGAGACCAAATATCAGGATCGTGACATGATATCATATCTAGACATCGATCAAAAAATGAAGGTCCATCTACAATTGGGTGAACTTCTGCACCATAACTTGTTCTTTTATCACGTCGCTTTCGAAGAGTTTGAAAGAATGCCCGCTGAATATCGTTGTTTACGAATGCCATAATTATGTCTACTTTATTTTTATAAATAATTGATCTTAAAAATCGAATTTATTAAAATCACATATTTTATATGTGATTTTATATAAGAGCACAAGTACTTCAATTTATTATTTCTAGTGTAATATTATTATTTCCAGAGTTTACTGCTAACTCAATCGCCTCCATAGCAAAAACGTTTGATACTCTAATAACCAAATCATCTACTGCCTTGTTTTGAACAAACGGAATCTCTTTCTTCCAAGGAGAAACTACTTTTGAAGTATCAGTACGTTCACAAAAATTTTCATTTGTTTCACCTGGATGCTTTCTGTTGCAAAATTTACCTTTCACAGTAGTATATACTCCATTCGGTTGGAGAATGACATACTTACACGCGGAGCCCAGTAAACATTTCGGAATTTCTAATTCTGACACACTGTGTGCGAATCTACAATTTTGCTTATGAGGACATGTTTTTCCTGTTCCAACAGAATTACACATCCTCGTGCGAACAAGGTGATCGGATATAAGTTTCTTGTTTGCCAAAGTAGACATTGCATTATTCAGTACAGACTTGTCTAGTGCTTTAGGAGCTACCAAAAATATTGGTTTCTGCCAAGCAGGTTCCCGCACAGACTTGTCTAGTGCTTTAGGAGCTACCAAAAATATTGGTTTCTGCCAAGCAGGTTCCCGCACAGACTTGTCTAGTGCTTTAGGAGCTACCAAAAATATTGGTTTCTGCCACGCAGGTTCTCGCACAGACAAATCTGTTTTAATAAAAATCGACTCTTTCTTTACAGGAGGAATTTGCTTAAATCTAAGTAACCCCATACGTACACACACGTTTTCTTTTGTCTCATCAGGATGTTTTCTATCGCAATATTTTCTTTGTACACCACAATTGGTGTATATTCCATTCGACTGTTTCTTAACTTTGAAACATTCTGAACCAAACGAGCAAATAGAGAATTCCAATTCAGAAATGCTGTGTGCAAATCGACAATTCGACTTGTGAACACATTGTTTCCCTGTTCCTACTGAATTGCACATTCTTGACTTGATAACTAAGAGAGGGACTTCTTTAGTTAATGATTCAATCTCGCTATTAGTTGGCTCTGGTATCTCGTCACATGATTGCGGAATCAGATCCGTTGTAGGTTCATTTGAACTTTTCTTTATCAAGGAACCATAGTTTAACGGCCTCATCTTCTCTTGATCGTGAGTATCTTTTTCCAAGTTACTCACGATCTCTTGCTTTTGTTTTGATTCCTTAATTTCTTCAGCTTTTATTCTTGAGAAGGTATTCTGAATCTGCTCTTTGTAAAAGGCTTTCATTTCAGAAAACGTGACATACTTTTGCTCACATTGCTTTTCTTGTCCGCGCCACTCGCACTTGACGCAATTGCAATGTTTTCGGGCCAATTGCATCGGCCTTGGTGTATAGAATGATCTCTTCTTGATTTGAAGATCATATTCTGTGTTATATTCTGGGTTATATTCCGAATCATCGTAAAAAGATTGCTTCATTGTTATCTATTTCTTTTTTCCAGACTTGAGCTAAAAAATCAAATTTTTTTAGATAAATTGATTTTTATTTTACTCAGATCTTTTGGGAACACTTATTCACTTTCATTTTCTAACGAAGTTTATTTGATGCTTGAACAATAAGGTCCTTAGGATTTTTATAAACTTTTCGCCATTTTTTTAACGTGTATTTCATTATTTAAAATAAAATGATATTTGAATTTAAATAGTATATCCTAATTTTATAACCATAAAGTTATAAAATTTTTATGATTCAAATACAAGAGTATAATCATTATATTACCTTATAATTACATATCAATTGATTGAAAGTATTTTTTCCTCTGATAGTAAAGTATATCTAGGTCATATAGAGGACTATCGTCATGTTGCCAAGGTTCGCGGTATTTGTTTTGACCTCGATAACATCGCCAGATGCGACGCTAACAAACATACCGCTCGTGATTGCGGCTGTCCCTGCGGTTGCAAAAAGGGCGTTCGATGTATATGAGATGGATCCTCCTTTAATTACCGAGAATGTTGCACTTGCTGAACCGATACTCCATACCACCGTCGCGGCCTCAATACTACCAGCAATTGGTACAACAAATTTGGTAGTTACACCGCTACCAGATGGTACGTTAGTGAGGCCTACAGCTCCACTGTTTGCATACTGGTACCCCGCTGTTGTTCCACCGCTTGAAAATGGAACCGTGTAACCACGAATGATTGCGGATGGAGTTGACCACTGTGGTAATGTTCCACTACTTGTTAGAATCTGATTTACTGTTCCTATGTTTAAGAATGAAGTAGTACCAATTGCGCTCTGATATGGAACAGAACCAACAGCTCCACCAGCCAAACCAGTTGTACTCGCAACGCTTGTTGACCATTGTGGACCAGTTCCACTACTTGTTAGAATCTGATTTGCTGTTCCTGTAGTTAAGAAAGAAGTAGTCCCAGGTACGCTCTGATACGGAATAGAACCAGTTGGACCTCCAGCCAAACCAGTTGCGCTGAGAACCGTAGTTGACCATGCTGGAGAAAGTGTTGTACCTTGACTTATTAAAACTTGATTAGCAGTACCGTTGGCTAAGAAAGCAGTTGTTGATGACGCAGATTGGTAATGAATTTGACCACCAAGACCACCAGCCAAACCAGTTGCGCTGAGAACCGTAGTTGACCACAGTGGACCAGTCCCACTACTCGTTAGAATCTGATTTGCGGTTCCTGTTGTTAAGAAAGAAGTAGTCCCAGGTACGCTCTGATACGGAATAGAACCAGTTGGACCTCCAGCCAAACCAGTTGCGCTGAGAACCGTAGTTGACCATGCTGGAGAAAGT